>ERZ778512.211-NODE-211-length-61676-cov-17.315558_pt1 | contig 61676 bp, 48 predicted proteins | sample MGYA00510346_ERZ778512 | MGnify/ENA primary metagenome ERZ778512 (study PRJEB29527, sample SAMN07138962) | mouse gut metagenome | material: feces | host: mouse | place: China:Nanjing | collected 2016-01-25 ...
TAGCCTTAATCGGAGTGGTTATCTGCTATATCTGGATAAAAAATCAAAAGAACAAATGATGGAAGAGGACGTTTATATGGAGGTTATACACAGTAACTAATCTGGTATAGAAATTCAATTGAGGCTTTTCTGCTTTATTAAAGTCTTGCTACTACTTAAACCTATAATATCCTTAATTCATTATGACAAATTCCAATTCAACAGTTTTGATACATAAGGAGGTAACAATATATATTTGACAGCAAAGGAATTTGACTTACTCTATTTTCTCTTTTGCCACAAAGGACAGGTATTTACGAAAGACCAACTTTATGAAACTGTTTGGGGCTTCTACAATGCCCCAAAGGGAAGCAACCTCACATCATTCATAAGGAAGCTAAGAAAGAAGATAGAGCCGTCCCCAGACAATCCACAGTACATATTAACTGTCTGGGGTGTTGGCTATAAATTCAACAAGGTAATAATTTGAAAATAGAAGAATGCAAGAAGATACGAAATTGATAAATTTGAAATTATGGGGGTACATAACCATGAAAAAAATGATTGCATATTGTGGACTGGATTGTGAAAAATGTGATGCATATCTTGCAACAATCAATGACAACCAAGAATTACGAAAAAAAACTGCGAAGCTATGGGCTGAATTAAATAATGCACCTATTCTTCCTGAGCATATTAACTGTCAAGGCTGTCGTATCGACGGAATTAAAACCGTATTTTGTGATAATATGTGTGGTATTCGCCAGTGTGCATTAGAAAAGGGTGTTGCTACTTGTGGCGACTGTTCGGATTTAGAGAGATGTCCCACTGTTGGAGAAATCTTAGAGAATAATCCGTCTGCTTTGAAGAATTTGAAAGGATAAATCCCAATTTGTAAAAGTCAATAAATCCAAAGATAAATTTGAATTTGAAGGGAGTATGCAGGCTATGGATAACTGGTTTACAATAGATAGAGTAGATGATAATACTTATATTATCAGTGAATATCGACATTGGGAAGAAACGCATTGCTATTTATTAAATGGAAGCTAGCGAAGCCTACTTATTGACACAGGACTTGGCATTTCAAACATATACGATGAAGTTATAAAATTCACAAATAAGCCTATTACGGCAGTTGCAACACACATTCATTGGGATCATATTGGTGGACACCAATATTTTCCAGACTTTTATGCTCATGCTGGAGAATTGGATTGGCTTAATGGAAAATTTCCTTTATAGATGGAAACAATCAGGAAAATGGTTATTGACCGTTGTGACTTACCAAATAACTTCAATGTATATGATTACGAGCTTTTTCAAGGAATGCCGACAAGAATTGTAACTGACCATGATGTGATAGATATTGGCGGACGGCAAATTGAAGTGTTGCATACACCTGGACATACACCAGGGCATTTGTGCTTTTGGGAAAAAGACAAAGGATACTTATTTACTGGCGATTTGGTATATAAAGATCTCAGTTTGTAAAAGTCAATAAACCCAAAGATAAATTTGTATTTGAAAGGAGTTTTGAAGAATGAAAAAATATGAGTATGTAGAAATTAACTATAATGCGAAAGGAGTTGTATTCCTTTGTACTGATAAACACAAAGAAATTATTGACAGTTACCAAAAACGGGGTATCACTACGCAGGATTTGTACCCACAGAAATTGACGCAAAAGGTTGTATGCGAAAGATAGATTTAATTTTTGAAAAAGAAGATTAACTTATTTTAGAGATTTGGTTTTAATGATAGGACTTAAAAAACGAGATATTAAAAAAGCATTGAAAGCTGGTGCAAAAGCTGGCGGTTTCTCGTATGCTGATGTACGAGCTGATATTGAAGCAACGATTGATGAAGCTATGAACAGTACCGACCCAGAGGTGCAGGAAAACTTCAAACGATACTTTGGAAATAAACGCCCTACGCCAGAAGAATATATTTATACGATAACAAAAAAGACGAAAATATGATATGTGCTATACAGCTAGTACCAGAAATGGGGTAAGGGTTATATCTGCATATAAAGTCGAGATAATTTGGAGACGTTATACTAGAAAGAGAATATATACGATTATGAAATAGTTGTAAAACATTAAAATTGTCTAAATAAATCAAGATATGTTTAATAGCAGTCATTATACTAGAGGTGGATATAAATGAAAGATGTAGAAGTGGTACAGATAATACAGAATTACATACAGACACATTATAAAGATGATAATTTCAATGCAAATTGTGTCTGTTCCAAGGTTGGATATTCAAGACGGCAAGTTGACAGGTTATTTAAGAAACATCTAAATAAAACACTACAAGAATATATTACCGCTGTCCGCTTAACAGAGGGTGCAAATGAACTATTAAATACAAAGAAGTCAATTTTAGAAGTAGCATTGAATAGTCATTATGAAACACATGAGGGATTTTCACGTTCATTTCACAAAAGATTCCATATTATACCCTCTGCATATCGTGAGTAGCTTCTGTAAATATACTTACAGCATTGTCCTTCATCTTTTGAGTATTGAATACATATGGTTCAAAAGTTGTCTTAAAGTTTTTATGCCCCAAACGTTCCATAACTGTTTTAGGACTAGCACCATTCTCAGCAAGTATGATACCGTGTGTATGTCGCAAGCTGTGACTATGAAAATAAGGGATACCATGGTCATTGTGAATGACGCAAGCACAATATTTAAAAGAGTCTGGGGTGGCCGGATCCTGTATGATCGAACTATCAGCCATTAAGTATGTCTGGGATTCTGACACCTTCGCATGGATTAGGGCGGAACACAGAAAGCGATAGAGGCAGAACTGAAAAAGCCAAAAGTGGCTTTTTTTTTATGTTTACAATGCGGAACAGGTGCAGGATTATCCGGAACTGGAAAAAAATGCTCTGGATACAGACCTAACAAAACTGGCAGATGACCTGATCAGGAGCAGTGAATGCCCGGTATATGAGCTTGCACAGGCCATGCGTCACGTCTGAACCGGACCTTTGGAATGCACTTTAGTGATCCGGGCAGGATGTGCCGCGTCCGCCGCAGTCGGTCCCTTTCAGGCGTTCGATGACCTCGTCAACCTTCATTCCCTTTACAAGGCTGGCAATTCCCTTTGTATTGCTGTTACATCCCCTGTTGAATTTCACAGATTGCGATTGTATCTCCGTCCAGCTCGATTTCGATGGAACGTGAACAGATGCCTCTTGTCTTATATACAGTTATGATATATTACTCCATTCGTATTATCTGCGGATGATCATAGCAGATATGGGTGGAAAATGAAAATAAGATATTTTGCGGAGGAATCTGCACAGAGACGAAGCCGTATGAAAACTTAAAACAGGATGAAACAATAAAAACAAAATCCTATAAACTTACTATTATATAAAAAAATTAATAATATAGACAATTTTTACAGTTTTATCCTGTAAAAATCGTAGTTGTAAGGAAAAATGGCTATAAGAATACGAGGAAACAATACAAAACAGAACAAAACAATTGACAAAGCGACAAACACCTGATATACTTCATTTAGATAAAGGAACGGTGCGGAAAATCAATATTTTCAGCAAAAACCTAAAGCTATTTAACAAAACCAGAAAGGAAGTAGTGCAAATGAAAAAGAAAGGTGTTATGGCAGCATTGTTGGCATTGACCCTGGCAGTAGTTCCTATTACAGGATGCGGAGCCGGATTTACAGGAGATGACAACAGCAAGACAGAATCAACAGAAAAAGGCGGAGAGGCATCAGGAGAAAAAGAAACCTCCGGCGAAGTCTTAAGCGTAGCGACCAATGCCGAGGTAAAGACACTGGTTCAATGGGCAGCCTCAGAAGAAAGTGCATTCACGGTAAACAATCAGGTACAGGAAGGTCTCTTCCGTATGGATGCAGACAACAAACCTCAGCCAGCACTTTGTGATACCTATGAAGTATCAGATGACAAACTCGTCTATACCTTCCATTTAAGAGACGGTATACAGTGGAGCAATGGGGAAAGTATTACAGCAAATGATTTTGTATTTGCATGGCTGAAACAGATGGGCACAGAAGCAACGAATGGATACAGCTTCATCATGAATGACTACATCGTAAATGCACAGGAATACAGCGAAGGCACTGCAAAAGCAGAGGATGTAGGCGCAAAAGCGGTAGATGACCAGACTTTTGAGGTAACCCTAAAAAGCCCGACACCATACTTCATCAACCTGACTACAATGGTTATGTTCTTCCCTGTAAATGAAAAATTCTATACAGAACAGGGCGATAAATACGCACTGGCACCGGAGAATATGCTGTACAGCGGACCTTACACAATCACAGAATATGACCCGTCCGTAGGCGTAACTCTGGCAAAGAATGATAAATACTGGGACAAAGACAATGTTCAGATAGCAGATGCAAAAATACGTGTAGTAAAAGATGCAGCGGCAGCCCTGAGCGCCTACCAGGCAGGAGAACTGTCACAGGTACAGCTTGATTCCTCTAACGTTACTGCAAACCAGGATAACCCGGAATTTGGAAATGAAATCGACTTCAGAACTACATACATCCAGTTCAACCTGACAGACCCGGTAGTGGGAAATGTAAACATGCGCAAAGCAATCGCCATGGCAATCGACAGGACAGCCCTTACAAAGAACATCCTTGCAGACGGTTCCGCACCTGGAACAGGCCTTATCGCAGACGGCATGGCGGGAGACGGAACAAAGACCTTCCGTGAACTGAACGGAGAGGTTACCTCATTTGATCCTGCAAAAGCAAAAGAATACTATGACAAAGCAGCAGAAGAACTGGGAAGCGCACCTTCAGAAGTGACAATGCTCGTTGCAGATGATTCTGTAACAAAAGCAGTAGCAACCTTCCTTCAGAGCGAACTGGAGAAAAATCTGGGACTTAAGATGGTAATCGATACTAAGACGGCTCAGGGTCGTGGAGAACTGATGGACGCCAACAATTACCAGATGGGCCTCACAGCATGGGGCGCAGACTATGACGACGCTATGACATACCTTGACTTGTGGACAAACGGCACACCATACAGAGGAAACTATGCAGATGATACCTACAATAGCCTGATCGCAGATGCAAAATCACAGACGGATGATACAGCCCGCCTTCAGGATATGCTTCAGGCTGAGAAGAAACTGGTAGAAGAAGACGTTGTAGTTTCACCCGTTTATCACAGGGGTTCGGCAACGCTGACAAAATCAAATGTTCAGAATCTTATCACACACCCGATTGGTGTTCCAATTGAATTAAAATATGCTTCTTTTAAATAAATAATAAGAAATCATAAAGGGTAAGTGACGAAGGGGCCGCATACAGGAGTGAATAGTTATGACACCTGTATGCGGCTTTTTTGCTCCTTGCTGACAGAGAAAGGGATGATAAAATGCTGAAATATGTAGCAAAGCGTCTTGTATACATTGTTTTTACACTGTGGATCATTGTCACCTGTACGTTTTTTATGATGAAAAATCTCCCGGGAACTCCTTTTGATGCAGAGAGATTCAGTATCATGACTCCTGCACAGCAGAAGCAAGTTTTGGAAATGTACGGTCTGAATGACCCCTTACCGGTGCAGTACGTGAAATATATGAAAAATATCATGCACGGAGATTTAGGAACGTCTTTTACCTATGTGAATAAAGATGTGGCTGATGTAATTTCAGGCCGTCTTGGACCTTCTGCTCTCATTGGTATACAGGCAGTTCTTCTTGGACTTGCAGTCGGTCTGATTCTTGGAATCCTGGCTGCATGGAAACATAACAGCGGAATCGATTATTTTACCATGATACTTGCGGTTTTGGGAGTGTCTGTGCCGAACTTTGTGGCAGCGGCTCTTTTACAGTATTTTATAGGATTGAAATGGGGAATCCTTCCTGTAGGATTTTGGACGAACTGGGATTGCTCGGTACTGCCCTCAATCGCCCTGTCCTTCAGTGCTACGGCTATGGTAGCGAGATTCATGCGTACAGAGATGCTTGACGTACTTGACCAGGACTACATTGTGACAGCACGTGCAAAAGGGATTAGCCAGATGAAAGTGCTTATGCGCCATGCAGCACGTAATTCCGTACTTCCTGTTGTGACAATACTCGGACCTGTAGTAGTAAACCTGATGACAGGTTCACTGGCAGTTGAAAATATCTTTAGTATTCCGGGAATCGGAAGTCTTTTCGTAGATTGTATAAAAGCAAACGATTATCCTGTCATTATGGGGATCACGATTTTCTATGCAGCCTTCTACATGCTTGTAGTGCTGCTGATTGACCTGGTTTATTCTGTCATTGACCCCAGAATCAGATTGGCAAAAGGGAAGGAGGACGAATCATGAACAAATCGGATATTGATATTTCCATGTTTCAAAAGGCCAAGGTATCTGCATCTGAGAAAGAACATATAGCTGCTCCTGCCTCTACTGTGCTGGCAGATGCCTGGGTAAGGCTAAGAAAAAATAAAGCAGCGGTTGTTGCATTGTTTATTTTAATAGCCATCATCCTGCTGGCGGTTTTCGCTCCCATTTTCAGCCAGTATTCCTTCAGTGCCACAGATTATGAAAATAGTTACGGCGCTCCCAATGCTGCACACATCTTCGGAACAGACCAATTTGGACGGGATTTGTGGGTTCGTACCTGGATGGGAACCAGGATCTCCCTTATGATTGCTCTTGTGGCAGCAATCCTTGATCTTGTGGTAGGCGTGCTTTACGGAGCGGTGTCCGCTCTTATGGGAGGTAAGGTGGATGTGGTCATGCAGCGAATCATCGAGATTCTTGTAGGCATTCCTCATCTGATTATTGTTATCCTGTTTCTTATGGCATTCCCGGCAGGCGTGGGAACTATTATAGCAGCTCTTTCCATTACAGGGTGGGTAAATATGGCACGCCTTGTAAGAGCGGAAATCCTGAAGCTGAAAAATCAGGAGTTTGTGCTTGCGTCACAGACGCTGGGAACCAGCAAATTCCAGATTATTTTAAAGGATTTGATTCCGAATACAGTTAGTGTGATCGTTATCAACGTAATGTTCACGATTCCAAATGCTATTTTTACAGAAGCATTCTTAAGTTTTATCGGTATCGGACTTGCAGAGCCTCAGGCTTCTCTTGGCGTATTGATCAACAGCGGTTATCAGGTACTTCGTAATTATACTCATGTGCTGGTATTCCCTGCCATGGTTATTGTCCTGATCATGGTATGTTTCAGTATTCTGGGCGATGGTCTGCGTGATGCACTTGATCCGCAGATGAGAAAGTAGGTGAGAATATGGGAAAAGTATTAGAAGTAAACAATCTTACGATACATATCAAGACACATAAAGGTATTGTCCAGGCAGTGCGGGGTGTGAGCTTTTATCTGAATGAGCAGGAAACTCTGGCAGTAGTGGGAGAGTCCGGTTCAGGAAAATCCATCACTATGAAAGGTGTTATGGGAATACTGCCAAAGAACGCCAAGATCGTGAGCGGAAATGTAATGTTTGGGGAGAATGACCTGACAAAATATACGGAGCGTCAAATGCAGGCAGTTCGCGGTTCTGACATTGCCATGATTTTTCAGGATCCCATGACTTCCCTGAACCCCACTATGAAGGTGGGTCAACAGATTGAAGAAATGCTCAAGGAACACAAAAAGGATATGAGCGCAGAGCAGCGAAAGACACGTGCAGTGGAACTTCTGGCTCTTGTGGGCATCTCCAATCCGGAAGCAAGATACAAACAGTATCCCCATCAGCTCTCAGGCGGTATGCGTCAGAGGGTAGTAATCGCAATCGCACTGGCATGTGACCCAAAGGTTCTGATTGCAGATGAACCGACAACAGCCCTTGACGTTACCATTCAGTCGCAGATACTTGATTTGATGAGGGAGCTTCAGAAGAAGATTAAGACATCCATCATCATCATCACACACAACCTCGGTGTTGTGGCAAATGTAGCAGACAGAGTGGCAGTTATGTACGGCGGAAAGCTGGCAGAGACTGCGAATGTGGAAGATATCTTCCATAATCCTAAACATGAATATACAAAAGGTCTTCTGGAATCTATTCCAAAGGCACAGGAAAAAGGCCATGAATTAAAGGCTATACCTGGAACGCCGCCTGATCTTATGGAGCCGCCGAAGGGTTGTCCCTTTGCAGCAAGATGCAAAGAGACTTTGGTGGTATGCCAGAATTATATACCGGAATATTATGAATGCGGCGAAAACCATAAATCAGCTTGCTGGCTTCTTGACCAGCGGGCAAAGAGGGGGTGAGTACAGATGAAGAATAACGAAAAAGAAAGTTTGCTGGATGTAAAGAATCTGAAGAAATATTTTCAGGTCGGAAATAAACAGACCTTGAAGGCTGTAGATGATGTGACCTTACAGATTTATAGAGGGGAAACCCTGGGGCTTGTAGGAGAATCCGGCTGCGGAAAATCTACCTTCGGAAGAACGGTGATCCATCTGTATGAGCCTACAGCAGGTACTGTGACCTTTGACGGCATACACATTGATAAATCCATGGACTTAAAGCAAAGACATAATCTTTCAAAAAGAATGCAGATGATTTTTCAGGATCCCTATGCATCCCTGAATCCGAGAAGAAAAATCCTTGATATTGTGGCAGAGGGAATCGATGCCCATCGTCTTGCTTCCGGCAAAAAAGAAAGGACAGAGATGGTAATAGACCTTCTTGAAACAGTGGGTCTTCACGCAGAACATGCAGACCGTTTTCCACATGAGTTCTCAGGCGGTCAGCGCCAGAGAGTGGGAATTGCCCGTGCGCTGGCACTGAATCCAGATTTTATCGTGTGTGATGAACCAATTTCAGCCCTTGATGTTTCCATTCAGGCGCAGGTAGTCAATCTGCTGGAAGAGCTTCAGAGAAAGCGGAATTTCACCTATCTCTTTATTGCGCACGACCTGTCCATGGTAAAACATATCAGTAACAGAATTGGTGTTATGTATCTTGGCTCCTTAGTTGAACTGGCAGACAGTGAAGAATTGTTCAGGAATCCCATGCATCCGTACACAAAGGCATTGCTTTCTGCAATCCCGATTCCGGATCCGAAGATTGAGAAGAACCGTCAGCGTATAATGCTGGAAGGAAGCCTTCCGAATCCGATTAATCTCGGAGAAGAATGTAAATTTGCTTCCCGCTGTGATCAGTGCGGCAGTTACTGCAAAAAGAGCCAGCCGGTCTTAAAAGAAGTGAAGCCGGGACATTTTGTAGCATGCAGCAAATGCCAATAGATCCGGTCCGGATGGACTTGTGAAAAAGGAGAATGTGATGTACAGATTTGACAGGACAGAGTATGATAAACGTATGGAGTGGTATAAGGACGCCAGATTTGGTATGTTTATTCATTGGGGGCTGTATGCCATTCCTGCAAGGGGCGAGTGGATCCGCAGTGTGGAGGAATTGCCGAAAGAAGAGTATATGAAATACTTCCGGGAGTTTAATCCCGTGGATTTCGATGCGAAAGCCTGGGCAAAGGCAGCAAGAGATGCGGGAATGAAGTACGTGGTTCTTACGGCGAAGCATCATGACGGATTCTGCCTCTTTGACAGCAAGCACACAGATTTTAAGTCAACCAATACAAAGTGCGGCAGGGATTTTGTAAAGGAATTTGTGGAGGCTGTACGGGGAGAAGGGCTGAGAGTGGGATTGTATTTCACTTTGCTTGACTGGTATCATGAAGATTATCCTCATTATGGGGACAAGAATCACCCCATGCGAAACAACAAAGCCTATACCAATGAGAACAGAAATTTCGACAATTATCTCACATATATGCATAATCAGGTGAGAGAAATCTGCACCAATTATGGAAAATTGGATATCCTGTGGTTCGATTTCTCTTATGATGACATGCGGGGAGAAAAATGGAGGGCGACAGAGCTTGTGGATATGGTACGCAGCCTCCAGCCGGAAGTGATCATTGACAACCGCCTTGAAGTAAGCGGAGAGGGATACGGTTCACTGGCTTCGGGGAATCCGATGCCTTACCACGGGGATTTTGTAAGTCCTGAGCAGATAATACCTCCAAACGGCATTCAGGATGTGAACGGGGAAGACCTTGTATGGGAATCCTGTGTGACTATGAACAACAACTGGGGTTACTGTGCAGAAGACCATTATTTCAAACCCGCTTCCATGCTCATCAAAAAACTGGTAGAATGTGTATCAAAAGGAGGCAATATGCTTCTTAACGTAGGACCGGATGCAAAAGGAAATATTCCTATAGAATCTATGGAAATACTCTATGAGATCGGAAGATGGATGAAGAAAAACAAAGAAAGCATCTACGGATGCGGCAAAGCAGGGATTGAAAAACCGGATTTCGGCCGTGTGACCAGAAGGGGAAATCATCTGTATTTTCATATATATGAAAATACCATAGGACCTGTCCCTCTTCAAGGATTCAAAAAAGAAGAGGTAAAAGGCATCCGCTATCTGGCAACAGGGGCAGAGATTCCAATCTCTGACAGTTGGGTGCACAGCGATTACCCGGATATGGTATTTGCCAATCTTGGTCCAGATCCGGTGCTTTTGGATGCTGTAGATACAGTCCTGGATGTAGTGTTGAAATGACACGAACGTAACATATAAATGAGACATAAGCAGTATGAAAGTGACATAGAAGCAGTAACAGAATAATAAACAAAAAAGGGGATAGTTTATGTTTACAGAAGAAAGACTGGATGCGATCACACGTGCGCTTCAGGAAAAGGGCAAGGTACGTGTGAAAGAATTAAGTGAACAGTTCCATGTGACGGAAGACTGTATCCGTAAGGATTTAAAAGCCCTGGAAAATGCGGGAAAATTGAAACGTACCTATGGAGGGGCAATCCTGTCACAGGATTATCCCCTTGAAAGAGATGTTGTTGACCGGAAGAATTATCATGTGGATAAGAAACGGGTGATTGCCCGGAAAGCGTTTGAACTGATCAAGGAGGGAGAAACGGTATTTCTGGATATTTCCACCACGAATATGGAACTGGCGAAACTTCTTGCCAGCCAGAGCAAGCGTGTTGTGGCAGTCAGCAATATGATCGACATTCTTCAGATATTGGCAAAGAATCCGCGTATCACGGCCATCGGCACAGGAGGAACCATGTATCAGGGGGTAAATGGGTTCATGGGGATTGCAGCCATTGAGGTGATCAGGCAGTACAGTTTTGATCGGGTTTTTATAGGAAGCTGTGGAATTGATATGGTGGATGGAACCATTACCACGCTCGGTGCGGAGGACGGACTTACGAAGAAGGCAGCGATACAGAACGGCCGGCATAAGTACGTGGTGATGGAGAGGGAGAAATTTTATTTTAATGAATCCTATAAATTTGCGCATCTGGATGATGTGAGCGGAATCGTGACGGATGAGTATCCTGACAAGAGTATCGTCGATGCACTGGAAAGTGCGGGAGTCAGATTGATATAGGCAGAATCAGGGAGGAAAGATGATTCAGATCGTTTCAAAAGGTACAAAAAATGTATTGGTTTCTTTTTTCAAAGAAGAGGATGAGCGCTTAGAGACGCTGCCTGAGGGAATACATTCTTTTTTTAAGGGAGAATATCTTAAGACAGCGTGGATGTGTGATGAGGAGGGAAAACTGCTGCTTCTTACAGGCATCGGAAAAACCGAGGAAGACAAATTATACAGAAAAGAGATTGCGGCAAAAGCAGTGAAGGAATGCAGAAGTAAAAAGATAAATGGGATTTCCATGGATATAGGTCCTATTCTCTGTGAATATGGCGTAGAGGCAGTCCGTGATCTGACAGAGGGCGCAGTCCTCGGCGCATATACGCAGAAGAGGTTCTCTTTGGATAAAGCAGAAAAGGAAAGAGAAACATCAGAAATCGAATTTTTCGGCATTCCCCATGAATGGGAAGAAGAAGCAAAAATTCTGGTAAAGGAGACGGAGGTCCTATGTGAGGGGGTCTGCTTTGCAAGGGATATGGTGAACCTGCCGGGAAATAAACTCCGTCCTGAGGATTTAGCCAGGGAAATCGAAGCATTTACAAGAGGAACCGATGCAGAAGCGGAAATCATAAAAGTAGACAGATTGAGAGAGATGGGCATGGAAGCCCTTCTTGCAGTAGGAAACAGCAGTGAATATAAGCCGTGTATGCTGGTGCTTCGTTATAAAGGAAACCATGAAAGCAGCGAGGTTATGGGACTTATAGGAAAGGGCGTTACCTGCGATACAGGCGGTTACTGCCTGAAACAGGCAGGTTCCATGCTGGGGATCAAGGGAGATATGGCAGGCGGTGCGGCAGTTTGCGGCGCGGTCTTTGCTCTGGCTAAGAATAAGGTGAAGACAAATGTGACGGCATTTGTACCGATGTGTGAAAACCGCATTTCTCCGGGAAGCCTTCTGCCCGGAGATGTGATTGGATCTTATTCAGGAAAGACCATTGAAATTGCCAATACGGACGCAGAGGGACGCCTGATTCTGGCTGATGCGGTTTCTTATGCAGTGAAAGAAGAAAAGGTAAGCCGAATCCTTGATATCGCCACTCTGACAGGCGCAGTCGTGAATATGCTGGGATTCAGCATAGGCGGTGTCATTTCCGACAATGATGAGTTTTATGAAGCATTTGCCAAAGGGAGCGCAGCTTCCGGTGAAAGGTATTGGAGGCTGCCTTATTATAAAGAGCATGAAAAGATGATAGAGAGCAAGGTAGCAGATATCCGAAATATGGGAGAGAACTTTTGCGGCACCATTACAGCGGGATTATTTATCCGTGCTTTTGCAGAAGGACGTCCCTGGATCCATGTGGATATTGCGGGAACGGCATGGGTGGACAGCCCTGTGTTTGAATTTCAGTCACAGGGTGCTACAGGTGCAGGAGTGACCTCGATCTATCAGCTCTGCTGCAAGGAGGGAATGTAGGATGGAAGGATACATACTGGAGGCATGCGTGGATTCTGTAGAGTCTGCTGTGGCAGCCGCAAAAGGAGGTGCGACCAGGCTGGAACTGTGTGCGAATCTCATAATCGGGGGAACGACGCCCAGTCCCTGCCTGTTTAAGGAGATACGAAAACATACAGACATTAAGATTCATGTGTTGATAAGGCCTAGATTTGGAGATTTCTGCTATACAGATGAGGAATTTTTGATTATAAAAGAGGAAGTGAAAATGTTCCGCGAATTGGGAGCTGACGGAGCAGTAGTGGGAATCTTAAGACCGGACGGCACTTTGAATAAGGAACAGCTTGAAGAGCTTATGGAAGAGGCAGGGGACATGTCCATGACTCTTCACAGGGCGTTTGATGTATGTGTGGATCCTTATGAAGCCATGGAAGAAGCCATTGAACTGGGATTTGATACTATATTGACATCAGGTCAGAAGAATGTGTGCTCTCAGGGAACCGAACTGCTTCGTGAACTGGTTGAGAAAAGTGCGGGAAGAATTCGGATTCAGGCAGGAAGCGGTGTGGATGCGGCAGTGATCAGGGAAATCTACCCTCTTACAAATGCAACTGCTTATCACATGTCTGGCAAGGTCACCCTGGACAGTTCCATGGATTATCGTAAGGAGGGGGTCAATATGGGACCTCCGTCAATCGGCAAATATGAAATCTGGCGCACAGAGGAAGAGAAGATATGCCAGGCAAGACAGGTATTGGAGGAATTATAATGGGAGAACAGACTGTTTTTTTGGCAGAGAATAAGCCGCGCATTCTGGAAATTTATGCAAAACGTAAAGAGAAATCTTCATACATCCGGGAACAGTTAGAGAAGGTGCTGGAAAATTGCAGTGACAATGTGGCACTTGCAATGAAATACCTGTATGGAGCCATGCCTTTGAGTGATATGATCAATTATCATGCAGAGGCATTTCTTGACTTTGCTGTCCACGGAGTCCGTCTGTGGGAGGAAAAAGAAGTAGTGAGGGCCATTCCGGAGGATATTTTCCTGAATTATGTGCTGTTTCACAGGGTAAATGACGAAGAGGTGATTCCGTGCCGCAGTTTCTTTTATGACAAAATCAAAGACAGGGTAAAAGGTCTTTGCGGGAAAGAAGAGATACTGGAACTGAATTACTGGTGTGCAGAAGAAGTGACTTATCACGCAGGAGATGAGAGGACTCTGCCGGCTATGACTGTGTACAACAGAGGATACGGCAGATGCGGTGAGGAATCTGTCTTTATGGTAAATGTGCTTAGAAGCGCAGGCATTCCTGCCCGTCAGGTCTATGTGCCGAGATGGTCCCATTGTGATGACAATCATGCATGGGTGGAAGTATGGTGTGACGGTACCTGGTATTTTACAGGTGCCTGTGAACCGCTGCCGATTTTGAATCAGGGATGGTTCACCAATGCGTCTTCAAGAGCTATGATGGTACATTCCAGGATTTTTGATGCCAAAGTGCCGGAAGGGGAAGTTATTGGGAAAGAGGGTATGGTAACCATGCTCAACGAACTGAAACGTTATGCCGCAGCAAAAGAAATTACTGTCTGTGTGCAAGATTCTTCCTGTGCGCCGATAAAGGACGCCTGTGTGTATTTCGAGGTGATTAATTATTCCGAATATGTTCCTATTGCAGAAGGGATCACGGACGAGCAAGGGCAGCACAGGCTGAGCACAGGTCTTGGAAGCCTGCACATCTTTGTGAAAAAAGAAGGGGGTGCAGATGGAGGAATCCTTGGCGAAGGCTGGATCGATGTAAGAAATGAAGACACCTGTACGATTGTTCTTAGGGAAGACTTTCTTGAAATGGAAGAGAAAGCAGAAGAGTGGGCGGTGCGTGACATGATCGCTCCCGTGGATAGGCCGGTGAACATGGATATGCCTGCAAAAGAGCAGACAGAAGAAGGCAACAGACGATTAAAAGAAGCAGCAGATAAGTTGTGGTACAAAAGAGGGAACTGGGAAAATACAGAGCGGACAAATTTTCTTCAACGAGAGAAAGATACGGTTAAGTGGAGAAAAGCCCTTGTGGAAGTACTTTCGGAAAAAGACCAGACAGATTGCAGGGCAGAGGTACTTGAAGAACATCTGGAATACGGTCTGAAGCTGGCGGAGAAAGACAGCCTTCCAAAAGAAATTTTCGTTCCGTATGTGCTGAATCCAAGAGTTGCCCATGAAGTGCTGACAAAATACAGAAAAGAAATTTTGGATACTTTCTCATGTCAGGAAAAAGAAAACCTGAAGAAAAACCCAAGAGAAATCTGGAGAGCCATAACGAAGAGAGTAAAAGCAAGACCGGAAGAAGAAAGGGATACCATTGTTACCACGCCCGCAGCATGCTTGAAATTCGGTGTGGGAAGCAGACTGTCCCAGGAAGTGCTTTTTGTGGCAATGGCCAGAACCCTTGGAATTCCTGCACGACTCAATCCGAATGATTTTTCCATGGAATTTATGAAAGATGGGGTTTTTGTGCCTGTGATTGAAGCAGCAGAGAAAACATGCAGGCTTACACTTACAGCAGGAGAGGTACAGAACTGGAAATATTTCCAGAACTGGAGCATTGCCAGACTGACAGGCGGTGTGTATACTTCCCTTGATCTGACAAATGTAACATGGGAGATGGGACGGATTGTGCTTCAGCTTGAAGAGGGAAATTACAGGATTCTTACTTCTAACCGTCTGCCCAACGGTAATGTCTTTGTCTATGAGAGAAAGTTTGGCCTAAAGAGTAAAGAAGAAAAATCCATAGAATTGAAGCTGCGCCATGCAGACCTTGCTGATATGCTGGAAAATATTGACATTCCTGATTTTGAGCTGCATACAAGGGAAGGGGAAGATGTGGCTGCGTCTGTTCTTACAGAAGACGGAAAACATATCTTCATGTTCCTGGAAGAAGGAAGGGAACCGACAGAGCATATTTTAAATGAGATGCTGGAACAGAAAGAGGAATTTGCAATTTATGCAGACAGGATTTATTTTGCGGTGCGTACGGCCGAATCCCTTAATGACTCTTTGATTTCCAGAGTACTTGAAATATTTCCTGCAATCCGTGTACTTTATGATGATTTCACACATAATGTAAACATGCTCGGAAGACGCCTTTACATAGACCATGAGAAACTGCCTATGATCTTTGTGACAGATGGCAGGCTAAACGGCATTTATGCAGCCAGCGGATATAATGTAGGCACCGGGGAGATGCTCCTTCGTATCATGCAGGATTTTGGGTCTGGAAGTACTGTATTGGACGTAGGATACCTGCAAGAACATCCTTCCCGCTGACAGGCGGATTTGGAACTTTCACCCGTTAAAACGTATATCAATTATTCATACATTTTACTATAATACTGTACATACCTTTAAATTTGAAATAGAAGAAAAACAGACATTCCAATGCGTGATGGAATGTCTGTTTTTTCCTGCCCGTTCAAGCCAAAGAAATTAACAACTCCCGCTTTCAAGCGCACAGTCATGCCCGCATGACGTCCGGTTAGAATCTCCCCCCTGCTCCCGCATAAAGAGCAAAAAACTTGACTTTTACAATAGCAGAGAATAAAATTATAAAAGAGAAATTATTGTCAAAAAAGCTGTTTGGCATGGCAGGGAATAAGGCGGGAAGAGATATGATTGAAATACTGGACGGACTGCATGAAACCATCAATTACGGCGATTCACTGGGTGTGCGGATGTACCATAATGTTGAGTATGAAGACTATCCGGAGCATTGGCATACGGGAATTGAGATCATTATGCCTTTGACTTTGGATTATACAATCATTGTCGGAGGAAAACGATATCATCTGGGCCGGGGGGATATTATCATCATAAACTCAGGGGTGCTTCACGCTCTGGAGGCGCCGCCTGCGGGGGAGAGGATCATTCTTCAGTTTGACTCACTCCTTCTCTACAATCTCAAAGGCATGGAGACTTTGCTGTCTTTGCTTCCGGAGATTATTATCTTTACAGATAAGAGCGAACCAGAGCTTTACCCCTATGTATACCAGAGAATGAAGAAAATCATAAGAGAATATGATGAGAAGAAGACATTCTGTGAGATAGTCATTTATGCGGCGCTGCTTGAAATTTTTGTAAAATTAGGACGGGATTTTACAGACCGCGCCATGGAGAGTGGCGAAACCGCGGACCGGGCCAGGCAGAAGGAGTACCTGGAAACGATCATGCGGGCCTGTAACCATATTAATGCACATTACCAGGAGAACATAACACTGGAGGAAACAGCGGCTGTCTGCGGTTTTTCCAAGTTCCATTTTACCCGTATCTTTAAGCAGTATATGGATATGACTTTTTATGAGTATCTGAATGCCAAGAGAGTGAAATGTGCCGAGGGGCTGCTTTACTCTACACAGATGAGTATCACCGATATAGCCTTGAACTCCGGTTTTTCTTCCCTGAGCGCATTTAACCGGACGTTCAAATCCGTCAATGACTGCTCGCCCAGCGAGTTTAGGAATAAGCGGGTAGCGGAGTTGGCAAATTGTAAATGATTTTCTGAGAGTCCGGCAAGCCGGACTCTTTTTTCGCAAGAAATGCACAAGAGAAGGCAAGATTTAGGCAGAAATTCAGAATAATTGATAATAATATGTACCTATTCAGGTCTGTGCACTTACTGCGCAGACCTGCTGGCAATAACCGCCGGAGCGCGTTTGAAAATTACTCTGGGAAAAGGTTTCTAGGAAGGAGGCTGTGTATGGCAGGCCAATTGAGATTTCCGCTGCTGTTTTCTGCGGGATGTGTGCTGCAGCAGGGAGAAGAGACCAGGATATGGGGCTGGTGCCGTCCGGGCACTGAAGTGAGTCTGCGGCTGGACCGGCACAGAGAGAGGACGGTGTCGGATGACTGGGGAAACTTTGAAGTCCTGTTAAAAGGCCTGATACCCGGCGGGCCCTATGTTCTGTATGCTGAGACTTCTGACGGGGAGGAGCAGAGAATCGGGGGAATTTATGTGGGAGATGTGTATGTCTGTGCCGGACAATCCAACATGGAGCTTCCCATGAGAAGAGTACGGGCAAGGTTTCCGGAAGAGTATGAAAACGGGGGCGCGCCCCAGGTGCATCTGTATAAGGTTGAGGGAAAATATGATTTTTCTAGGCCTCTTAAGGACCATGTCCGGGCAGGCTGGCAGATATGTACAACGGATAGTCTGGACGAAGCGTCTGCTTTTTCTTATTTCTTCGGAAAATACATTCAGGAAGCCCGGAGGATGCCTGTAGGAATCATAAATCTCAGCCTGGGCGGAACCCCTGTTGAGGCGTGGATGAGTGAGACGGGTCTGGCCAGACATCCCGGATACCTAAGGCTCAGAGAGCAATATCAGAAGGACGGCCGTCTCTGCCTGGCGGCCGGACAGCAGGAGGAGGGAGAAAAGGCGTGGCAGGAAAAAATCCTCAGAAAAGAACAGGAGGGAGAGCATGACGTCTGGAAAAAGATCGTGCTTCCCGCATATTTGGAGGAGGAGAGCTGCTGGGATCAGGCGCTTAGGGATTTCTGCGGATGTATCTGGCTGCGGAGGCGGTTTCAGGCGTCAAAAGAATGGGAAGGAAGAGAATGTCTTCTCCGGTTCGGAACTATGACGGACAGTGACAGGATATATATAAACGGTGTCCTGGTAGGAGAGACGGAATACTGCTATCCGCCCAGACGGTATCCTATCCCGGAAGGCTTGTTAAGAACAGGGGAAAATGAGATCGCAGTCCGTCTTGTGTGCAGAAACGGAAAAGGGAGAGTCACCCCCGGAAAGCCTTATGATCTTATACCCGGCAGATATATCCGGGGCGGTGACATGAAAGAGGAGCCCGGGGAGCGGATTGACCTGAGCGGAGAGTGGGAGTATCAGATCAGGGCGGTCCTGGAACCGGCGCCGGAGCAGGTTTTCCTAAACAGAGGACCCACGGGACTGTTTCATGGTATGGTGTCCCCCTGTCTGCCTTATATGGTAAAAGGAGTTGTCTGGTATCAGGGGGAGTCTAACGACTGCCATCCGAAGGTCTACAGAGAGCTGCTGGCGGATATGATAGAGGACTGGCGAAGGCAGTGGAGACAGGAAGAACTGCCCTTTGTGATCGTGCAGCTTCCGGGCTGCGGGGTGGATATTGCAGGAGGGGAGGCCTGGCCTGTCATACGGGAAGCGCAGAGACAGGCTGGAAGACTTCCCCTGACAGCGGTAACGGTAAATCTGGACATAGGTGAGGAAAATGATCTGCATCCGCTCGACAAGAAGACAGCAGCCTTCCGCGCTTCGCTGGCTGTGCGAAGTATGGTCTATAAGGAAACTCTTGTTTCAAAAGGACCGGAACCGGAGGCATACCGAGTAGAAAATGGGCAGGTGATCTTGTCCTTTGATACACAGGATGGGGAGGAGATTACCACATGGGATGGAGAGTCTCCTTCGGAATTTGAGGTGGCAGGCTGTGACGGAAGATATTATAGAGGAAATGGAAAGACAGAGGGGAAAACAGTGACCGTATATGCCGAAGCGGTTGAAAGGCCATACCATATTCGTTATGCATGGTCTTCGGCGCCGAAAAAAGGTCTGCTGTGCAGCAAAAGCGGATTGACTGCAGGCCCTTTTGTATGGGATTTGGAGTAACAGACTGGAGAATCAGGAGGATAAGACTGAATGTTATTTAATGACGGATGGGAATTTACAAAGCAGCCCCTTCACACAGGGCTGGAGGAAATCGGGAAAAGGTATGAGGACTTTTACCCGGTAGGTCTGCCTCATGACTGGCTGATCTATCATGCGGATGCTCTGTATGAAGATGCTACGGGCTGGTACAGAAAACGGTTTGTATGTGAGCCTGAAGAGGATATGCTGGTGTTTCTCCGCTTTGACGGTATTTACATGGACAGCAGGATCTATGTGAACGACAGGTTGGCCGGGGAGTGGAAATACGGATATTCGGCTTTTGAGATAGATATTACCTCATATCTGAAGGAAGGGGAGAATGAAATCAAGGTATCTGTGGATCATCAGAGTCCTAACAGCCGCTGGTATTCCGGGGCAGGAATCTTCAGAGATGTGTGGCTGAAAAAAGTTCACCGGATCCATATTTTGTCAGACGGAGTATATTTTCATGCCAGGAAAAAAGAGGATTTCTGGGAGGCAGAGGTCGAGACGGAAGCTGCGGGGGAGAACCTGGAACTTCGGTATGAGATAAAGGAAAAGGACGCAGACCGGTGGCTGCCTCTTACAGGAGAGGAGCATAAGACTTTGAAAGAGGCAGAGCGTCAGGTATATGTATACACCTTCAAGAGCAGGATCAGGGATCCCAAATGCTGGGATGTGGAGAATCCCCGGTGTTACCGTCTGAAGGTCAGTCTGTATTCAGAGGGGAAATTGCTCCAGGAAGAGGAACAGACGGTGGGTTTCTGCACAAAGGAGTTTTTGCCGGACCAGGGATTTCTTCTCAACGGACGCAAGGTGAAATTAAACGGTGTCTGTGAACATCATGACCTGGGTTGTCTGGGAAGCGCCTATCATTCCAAGGCTATGAGGAGAAAATTCCGTATCCTGAAGGAAATGGGTGCAAATGCGGTCCGTCTGACTCATAATATGCCGGCTTCAGACGTGATGGGGCTGGCGGATGAGATGGGACTTTTGGTGGTTTCGGAAGCCTTTGATATGTGGGAATCCTCCAAGACAACATATGACTATGCCAGATTTTTCCCCGAATGGTATCAGAAGGATGTGGCAAGCTGGGTGCGCAGGGACAGGAACCATCCCAGCCTCATTCTGTGGAGCATAGGTAATGAGATATATGATACCCATACCGGGCCCAAAGGCCTTAAGTGGACCAGGATCTTGATGGAGGAAGTGGAGAAGCATGATCCGAAAGGAAACGGGCGTCCCACGCTTGGGTCTAACTATATGCCCTGGGAAAATGCCAGGAAATGTGCGGATGTCATCAAGATAGCAGGGTATAATTACGGGGAAAAATATTATGACGCCCATCATAAGGAGCATCCTGACTGGGTGATTTACGGAAGCGAGACTTCTTCCACAGTACAGAGCCGGGGAATCTACCATTTTCCTTATCAGCAGTCAGTGCTGGCAGACGAGGATGAGCAGTGTTCTGCACTTGGCAATTCCACAACGAGCTGGGGAGCCAGATCTTCTGAGGACTGTATCCTTGCAGAAAGGGACCATGCGTTTTCCTGCGGACAGTTCTTATGGTCCGGATTTGATTATATAGGGGAACCAACGCCGTATCATACGAGAAATTCTTATTTCGGACAGATCGACACGGCTGGTTTTCCGAAAGATTCCTACTATATATATCAGGCAGAGTGGACGGACTATAAGAAGAATCCCATGGTACATATATTCCCGTACTGGGATTTTAATGACGGACAGTTTATAGATGTGCGTGTTTGCTCCAATGCTCCGGTGGTGGAACTGTTCTTCGATGGAAAAAGCCAGGGTACTTTCAGTATTGACCACAGACATGGCAGACAGCTTGCAGGACATTGGCAGCTTCCCTACGCAAAAGGAGAAATCCGCGCCCTGGCCTGTGATGAGAACGGCAGAGTGCTGGCAGAAAAGGTAAGGCATTCTTTTGGTGAAGCTGCCAGGATATGTCTGAAGCCGGAGGAACGGACGCTAAAAGCGGACGGGCAGGATTTGCTTTTTCTGGAGATATCCATGGAAGACGATGAGGGTTATCCTGTGGAGAATGCCAATAACAGAGTGAGGATTTGCCTGGAGGGACCCGGAGTGATGGCCGGCATGGACAACGGGGACAGTACAGACCAGGATGAGTATAAGACCTCAGACAAAAGGCTTTTTAGCGGCAGGCTTCTGGCTGTCATCAAAGCGGGGACAGAACCGGGAGAATTGAGGATAACGGCATCCTCGCCGGGACTTCCGAAGACCGAGCTGCTGATACCTGTGGAGAAATGTGAAACCCTTCCGGGCCGCAGCCCTCTTGCCTATGCAGCCTGTACGGATATGGACAGAATGGCGGAGGTGGAAGAACAGACCGGGGAAGATATTCCGGTGCGGAATATCAAGCTGAAGAGCAGCGCGGGGCTTCATCTGTTTGAGGAAAATCAGGAGACTGTTGTGACTGCACAAATCTGTCCTTCCAATGCTTGTGACAGGGAACTGATCTGGAGTGTGGTGGACGATGCGGGGATTCCCTCATCCCTGGCTGTGATCAGGCCGCAGGATGAAGTGTCTGTCCGGGTTGCGGCAAAGAGTGACGGACAGTTCCGGCTGCGCTGTATGTCCCGCTGCGGCACGAATAAAATACGGATCGTCTCTCAATTGGAATTTGCAGTGAGCGGGCTTGGAAAGGCATGTCTCGATCCTTATGATTTTATCAGTGCAGGACTATATGATTACAGCAAAGGTTCCGTGGGCAACGGCAATGAGCACGGCGTGGCGACGGCGCGTGACGGGGAGAGCCAGGTTGCCTTCCATAATATTGATTTCGGACCTTATGGATCTGACCAGATTGTACTGCCTGTCTTTGCACTCACGGATGAACCTTATGAGATAAAAATCTATGAAGGGGTGCCGGATGAGGATGGGTCGGAGTTGATCGCAGATGTGATCTATCAGAAACCTTCCATATGGAATGTCTACCAGGAGGAAACTTACAGACTGAAGAAAAGGTTGAAAGGAATCACTGCGATTTGCTTTGTTCTGGAGAAGAAGATACATCTGAAAGGTTTTTCTTTCCTGCGTCAGAGCCGTGCATGGGAGAAAAATATGGTATCCCTGTGCGATAAGATATACGGAGACAGTTTTACAAAGAAAGAGGATAGGATCTGCGGAATCGGGAACAATGTCACCATAGAATTTGATGATATGGATTTTGGAAGCCATGGGGCGGACAGAATCACCATATGCGCAGAGACACCTCTTGAGAAGAATGCTGTTCTTATCAGTTTTATCTCCAAAGATGGAGAAGAGGTAAGACAGATGGTGGAATTTGAAGGCAAAATGCAGGAACAGAGTTTTCAACTGGAGCCTGTGGCGGGAAAGCAGAAAGTGAGCTTTGTGTTCCTGCCCGGGAGCAAATTGGATTTTTGCTGGTTTCAGTTTGGGAAGGGAAGCATATGATGCCCGGGAACGGGTGACTATGTATTGAAAAATGCTGATACCTCTGGGGTGTCATAATTATAAAAAGCAAGAAGTTTATATCGCTTATCGCGGTAGGCTTCTTGCTTTTTTTTTATTCATGATTATATAAGGAAACTGTTCGTTTAGTCCGGAAGATTAGTTGACTATCGAGCTTCCGTATACGGGCTCCTGACGATGAGTATGAGATGGCATTTCTTGCTCTGATTATGGAGGTGGTCAGGATGGAAAACTTATTTGGACAGAATAGGGAAGGGAGAATTTGTAATTGCAAAATGTGTGGATGTGAGAACTCATTAAAAATTATAAATTAGCACTATTCTATAAAAAATACCTATAATTTATGTATAAATTACACAAAAACATAGATAAGAATTGTTGGTTAAGAGCAATAAATGCATAATGGAAGGCAATAATCGGGGAGCGGCAGGGCAAAATTTGACATATAATAAAATACAGAAGAACTGAAAGATATGCAATGTTACAAGAAAACAGCACTCGAAAATGCAATGAAGGAGGAAAGGGTGAAAATGGAAAAAAAGTATGAAAAAGCATGGCTGTCTTACCGCAGGAGTAGGAATGCGGAAAATACTGGGCATTTCGGAAGTGTCTTTACGAATGGAACAGGAGTTGTAGCAGAGACAGCGGTATGGGAATTGCAGGGTGCAGTGAAGGAACTGCTGGGATGCCATATGGAAAGGGGCAGCTGGGAGGCGGCTTCTGTCAGACTGATTCTGGAACCGGACTGCGGGCTGGGAGAAGAAGGATATGAGATTAGGGAGTCTGCCGGAAGGCTTACTGTGGCATCGGAGGGGGAGAGAGGACTTCTGTACGGAGTCTTTGCCTGTATCCGGCTGCTTCAGGGAGAAAACCCGCTGGAAGGGCTTTCTGTCAGAAAGATACCTTCTGCGCCTCTGCGTATGCTGAATCACTGGGACAATATGGATGGTTCTATTGAAAGGGGATATTCGGGAGATTCTTTCTTTTTCAGAGAGGATAAGGTTCTGGTGGACGACCGGACCAGAGCTTATGCAAGGCTTGCCTCTTCTGTGGGAATCAACGCGGTTGTCATCAACAATGTAAATGTAAAAGGAAGCGCCACCAGGCTGATCGAGGACGATTACAGCAGAGAGCTGGAAGCTATGAGTGAGATCTTTGCCGGGTATGGCATAGCACTGTATCTGAGCATTAACTTTGCTGCCCCCATGGAACTGGGAGGACACGAAAGCGCCGACCCCTGTGACCCGCAGGTACAACAGTGGTGGAAAGAGAAGGCGGCGGACTTATACAGAAGACTTCCGGGATTTGGGGGATTTCTGGTAAAGGCGGATTCAGAGGGAAGACCCGGGCCGTTTACCTATGGCAGGACCCATGCGGAGGGAGCCAATATGCTGGCAGACGCTGTGGCGCCGTACGGAGGCAGGATCATATGGAGATGTTTTGTATACAACTGCCAGCAGGATTGGAGAGAAAGGAAGACAGACAGAGCTAAGTCAGGCTATGACTACTTTATGCCGCTGGACGGGAAGTTCCGGGATAATGTGATCCTTCAGATTAAGAACGGCCCCATGGATTTCCAGGTAAGGGAGCCGGTATCTCCTCTTTTTGGAGGACTGGAGCACACAAATTCAATGCTGGAGGTACAGATTGCCCAGGAATATACAGGACAGCAGCGCCATGTGTGTTATCTGCTGCCCATGTTTAAGCAGGTACTGGAATTTAAGACCTGCTGCAGGGAAGATCATGACAGGGTCAGGGATATTGTCACAGGAAGGACTTTCGGCCAGACAAACTGCGGGATCGTCGCGGTTGCCAATACCGGTGATGATGAGAACTGGACAGGCCATGATCTGGCGGCTGCCAATCTCTTTGGCTTCGGAAGGCTGAGTTTTGACATGGATCTGAGCGTGGAAGAAATCGCAGAGGAATGGATTGCCTGTACGTTTGGCAATGACCCGGAAATTATGGAAAAGATCAGTAAAATCCTTATGATGTCCTGGCCGGCTTATGAGAAGTATACTTCACCTCTCGGAATCGGCTGGATGGTGAATCCGGGATATCACTACGGGCCGAATGTGGATGGTTACGAATATGACCGCTGGGGCACTTATCACCGTGCGGACCACAAAGGGATTGGCGTGGACAGAAGTCCTGCCGGGACAGGGTATTCGGAACAATATCGCAGGCTAAATGCAGATATGTATGGGAAGAGGGAGAGCTGTCCGGAAGAATTGCTTCTGTTCTTCCATCACATACCCTATGATTACAGGCTCAGTACCGGGAAAACGCTGATACAGCATATCTATGACACACATTTTGAGGGGGCTTTGGAGGCGAAAGAGATGCTGGATATCTGGAATTCCCTGGAGAGCAAAGTGCCGGTGACGGTGTTTGAGCGTGTGCAGAAGAGGATGGAACATCAGGCCTCCCATGCGGAGGAATGGCGGGACCAGGTCAATACATATTTCTACAGAAAGTCCATGATCCCCGACGAACAGGGAAGGACGATCTATTGAGGTTGAACCTTTGCGGTGAAAAGCCGTGATTATAGAGGGAAAATAAAAAAGGAAGTGGTGGTGAACAATGTCAAAGGCAAAGACAAAAAAATCTAAAGAGGTGCAGATCAAAGATCCATTGCTGCACCATGTGAAAAAGGAATGGAAACTCTACACATTCTTGATCATTCCCATCTTGTACTACATAATCTTCAAGTATGTGCCTGTGATCGGGAATATCATTGCATTCCGCCGCTATAAAGGCGGCCCCAATATTCTGGGAGAAGACTGGGTCGGACTCCGGTATTTCAAACAGTTCCTGACAGACTCCAATTTCTGGAGGGCGTTCTGGAATACACTGCGTCTGAGTATCGGTTATCTGCTGGTGAGATTTCCGGCAACACTGATCTTTGCGCTTCTTATCAATGAAGTGAAGAACAAGATGTGGAAGAAGACAGTGCAGACGGTTTCCTATCTCCCCCATTTTATCTCGCTGGTGGTTGTATGCGGTATGGTGAAAGAACTTCTGTCCTCCACAGGACCGATCAATGCCCTGCTTGTAAAGCTGGGGGTTGAGAAGATCGCATTCATGTCCGAACCGGGATGGTTTGATATTGTTTATATTGGTTCCGGTATCTGGCAGGCCCTTGGATGGGGAACAATCCTTTATTTGACAGCTATGACTAATATCAACACAGAGCTTTACGAAGCGGCCGCCATTGACGGCGCGGGCAAATTCAAACAGGCAATCCATGTGACGATTCCCGGAATCCTTCCCACGATCATGACACTGCTGATTATGGACATCGGAAATATCATCACTGCCAGTAACATGCAGAAGATTCTGCTTTTATATAATCCGCTGACACAGTCCCGGGCAGATATTATAGACACCCTGGTCTACAGGATGGGTATTGCAGGCGGTAATTTCAGTTATGCTTCAGCAGTCGGCCTGTTTTCGGCGGTCATCGGTCTTGTTTTAGTAACAACTTCCAACTATTTGTCAAAAAAATTCACAGAGACATCCCTGTGGTAGAAAGGAGCAGGAATTATGAATATAAAACCATCTAAAGGCTATCAGGCGTTCAGGGTGATCAATACCATTGTCATGATAGTGGTTGTGTGCATTACACTGTATCCTTTTATCTACCTGATCGCACAGTCATTCAGTAGTGATACGGCTGTGGCAGCAGGAAAAGTTACATTTTTTCCGGTGGATTTTACCACCGCGACTTATAAGTATCTGCTGAGGGACAACAAATTTTTCCTATATTACGGGAATACCATTATCTATTCTGTGGTGGGAACGGCGATCTCGGTTGCAGGCACAGCCCTGCTTGCTTATCCTCTGTCAAAGGACAAGCTGCGCCTGAACAAATTTTTTACGCCCTTTGTTGTATTTACTATGTATTTCACAGGCGGACTGATTCCGAACTATATTCTGGTGACGCAGTGGCTGCATCTGGGAAATACCATTTGGGCAGTTGTACTTCCGGGAGCAATCAGTACATTTAACCTGCTTCTTATGAAGTCCTTCTTCGCGGGACTTCCCGATGAACTGGAGGAGGCGGCAGCCATAGACGGACTTGGAGTGTACGGGAGCTTTATAAAGATCATCATACCCCTGTCAAAGCCCATTCTGGCCACCATGGTGCTGTTCTACCTGGTCGGCATGTGGAATGAATGGTTTGGTCCGTTCCTGTACTTGGAAGATGATGCCATGAAGCCTATCTCCCTGTGGGTAAGGCAGCTTGTAGAGGGGGCCAATTCTGTGGAAATGGGCTCCACGGCAGAGGCCAGCAGTGTGCAGGCCACTCTTAAGTCAGCAACTATGGTGCTTACATCTCTGCCTATTATCTGTGTATATCCTTTTGTGCAGAAGTATTTTGTACAGGGTATGACAATGGGAGCTGTCAAGGGTTAAGACACAGACCAGGAACCTGCCGCAAAAGGCAGGACGGTATATTGAGCACAGTCTGTGCTTTATATAAAAGCGATAAAATTAAAGGAGGTTAATGAAGTATGAAGAAAAGAGCAGTATCATTATTACTTGCCGCAGTTATGGTTGGTTCTCTTACAGCGTGCGGAGGTTCAGATTCTGACAAGAAGGAAGGACCCACCATGTCTGCAGAAGAGGCTGACAAGGATCTGGATTATGAGTACGGAGAGGGTGTTACATTCCATTCGGAGAAGCCAGTGACTTACACTATGATGTTCTCAGATCATGAAAACTATCCTCTGAAGGAGGATTGGAGAATCTGGAGCGCCATTGAGGAGAGGTCGAATGTCACTTTTGACCTGACTTCTGTTGCGAGAACAGACTATAACGACAAGGTGACAGCTACAGTTAACAGCGGAAGCGCGCCTTACATAATTCCTAAGATTTATGATTCTTCACCTTATGAGGACAGCGGACAGGTAGTGGCTGTGAGCGACTGGGTGCAGTACATGCCCAACTATTCCAAACAGGTAGAAGAGTGGGGCATGGAGGATGACTTAAAACAGATTTATGCCTCTGACGGTAAGTATTACCGCCTCCCGGGTATGTGGGAATCTGTTGCAGGAGGATACTCCCTCATTGTACGCAAGGATATCTTTGAGGCTGCAGGCGTGGACATGAGCAAAGAGGCTTCCTGGACCTGGGAAGACTTATATGACGCGCTTAAGAAGGTTCAGGAACATACCGGAAAAGATAATATCTGGTCTGACCAGTTCCAGTTCGGCTGTACCATGAACATGGCTGCCGCCACATACAATGTGACAGCAGGAAATTCTCAGGACGGCGGTGACTGGGGCCTGAAGAACGGAACAAAATTCGACTTTGACAAAAATGAGTTTTATTTCGCAGATACCACAGACGAATATAAAGAATTTCTGACCTATCTGCACAAATTGTATGATGAAAAGATTCTGGATCCGGAAACCTTTACCCAGGACAGCACGCAGGCCCAGGCGAAATTCTTCCGCGGCGATTCTTATGTGCTTGCTGCCAATTACCAGATTCTTTCTGATATTCAGTCCCAGAACAAGATGACAGATGAGGGCGCGGAGCTGTACTTCCTTACCACGCCGTCAGGACCTGCAGGCAACCTGAAATTATCCAGCGCTGCCGGACGTCTGGAAAATGGTATCATGATCAGCAAGAATGCCTTGGAAGAACTGGGTGAAGAAGAATTTATCAAAATGCTCCGTTTTATCGACTGGCTGTGGTACTCAGACGAGGGACATGAGTTATGTCAGTGGGGTGTTGAAGGGGAAACCTACACAAAGGATGCAGACGGCAATATTGTCCTGAATTCTGATATCTATTTCAATGGCTTTAACCCGGGAGCTGAGAAACAGCTCAATGTGGATTATGGTTTCGGCGGCGGTGTGTTCGCTTACGGCGGAAATACTTTCATTCAGCTTTCCAAGTTCTCAGCGCCGGAGAAAGAGTGGAATGAGAGAATCAATTCCAACAAGGAAGATGTGTCGCTCATGCCCCCGATCCTGGCAGATGAGATGGAGAAGGAAGAGCTGAATCTGATCCAGGTGCCTCTTATGGACTATGTAAATACTTCAGCCCTGGAGTTTATCACAGGCAAGAAAGACCTGGAGGCTGACTGGGATTCCTATGTCAAAGAGTGCCAGGAGAACTTGAAAGCAAAGGAATATGTAGAAAAGGCAAATGAAATCTTCAACAATACAAAAGATATTCTGGGTTATTGATCAGAGATGTGATCTGTAATAACACTTGGGAAGGCCGCCGCGGCAGAGTGCTGCGGCGGCTTTTCTGACTCTTAAACAGATTCTGGCAAAATGCAGCGGAGAGGAGAGAAAAGATGGCTTATTTGGAGCTAGACGGACAAAAAGAGATTTTTGTTATCATGGATCCTGATACGGATTCAGGAATCAGAAAAATATGGGGAAAAGCCGAGGAAGATATCAGAAGGATTACCGGGGCTATGTGCAGGCCCCCCTGTCAGGAAGGGACGGGGAATATAGAGCAGGCTGTGATCGTGGCAGTGTGGGGGAAGGGCAGTCTCTCAAAGCGCCTGGGAGAGAGGATTGGGGGACTGGACAGATTACAGGGAAGAAGAGAAGCCTATGGATTTTACCTGGCAGATCATCCTGTGGAAGGGGTGGAAAGAGGACTGATTATCTGCGGAAGCGATAAGCTGGGGATCATCTATGGAATCTTCCATTTGTCGGAGCTTCTCGGGGCTACGCCCTGGACCTTCTGGGGAGACGCACCTCTTCCCTTTCATCAACATACGGTGCTATGCACAGAAATCCCCAAAAAGAGAGAAGGGCAGACGTGCTATATAGAATGCAACAGCTTTATTTCAAAAGAACCTTCCGTAAAATACAGGGGCTTTTTTATCAATGATGAGTGGCCCTGCTTTGGAAACTGGACTTTTTCACATTATCAGGGATTTACGGCAGAGATGTATGACAAAGTATTTGAATATCTGCTGCGCATGAAGGGCAACTATATCTGGCCGGCTATGTGGACTTCCTCCTTTATGCTGGACGGGCCGGGGATGGCTTCTATGGAACTGGCGGATGAGTATGGAATCTATGTGGGCATGTCTCATCATGAGCCGTGTATGCGTTCCAGCGAGGAGTGGGATATCTGCAAAGGGGAGGACACTCCTTACGGTACGCAGTGGAGTTATGTAAATAATAAAGAAGGCCTTCTAAGATATTGGGAGGACGGGATTATCAGAAGCAAGGGCCATCAGGTATTTCCCACACTGGGTATGAGGGGAGAGCGGGACAGCAAAATGCTGGGTGAGGATTCTGACATAGAGGAAAATGTGCGCCTGCTCAAAGAGATCATCAAAAAACAGAGACAAATGATCCGGAAACATCTGGGCCGGGATGCGGATAAGACACCTCTGCTTTTTGCTGTGTATAAAGAGGTGGAGGATTATTATTTCGGCGGCAGTTACCAGGAAGGCCTGAACGGCTTTGAGGAATTGGATGGGGTTACACTACTTTTATGCGAGGATAATTTCGGCAATATGCGAGCCCTGCCAGAAAAGGAGGAACGCGCCCGAAGCGGGGGATTTGGCATGTACTACCATCTGGACTATCACGGCGCGCCTGTATCTTATGAGTGGCAAAATTCCACTCCTGTCTGTAGAATATGGGAACAGATGACACAGGCTTATGAATACGGGATCCGGGATCTGTGGATCGTCAATGTGGGAGATCTGAAGTTTCAAGAATACCCGCTGGGATATTTCATGGAACTGGCTTATGATTATGAGAACTGGGGAGCAGGCTGCTATGACAGGAGCAGAGAGTATACGGCGGTCTGGGCACAGAAAATCTTTGGAAGCTATGCGAAGAAAGAGCAGGTCAGCCAGATCGCATGGGTACTTAAGGAGACTGCCGGTATCAACAGTCTGCGAAGACCGGAGGCATGCAGCAGCGGTGTGTATCATCCGGTTCATTATCATGAAGGCAGAAGAATGTTGAAACGCTTAAACCGCCTGGAAGAGGTAAATGAGGAGGTATGGAGGAGTCTGGAGGCAGAGGAAGCCAGGGAGGCTTATTACAGTATGATTTATTATCCTGCAGCGGCTTCCGCCAATCTTCTGAAGATGCATCTGTACGCGGGATTCAATCATCTGTATGCCTCCCAGGGGAAAGCGATGGCTAATGTGTATGGGGAATGGATGGACACATGCATACTAAGGGATGAAGAGCTGGCCCGGGAATTTTCTGCATTTAAGGGAGGCAGGTGGAAGGGGATGGAGATGGCGCCCCATATTGGATTCACAAATTGGAACAGTGAAGACTGGCGTTATCCAGTGCGGCATGTGCTGAGACTTCCCGGGACGCCCAGACTTGTGGTGTCTGCCGCTGACTCTGAAAAATATTATACAAACCAGTATTTTCCGGTTCCCTTCATTATGGAAGATTTTCTCTATCCGGGGTGCAGGGAGATCACTTTGCAGGTAGCCAACGGCGGTCAGGGAAGGCTAGCATGGAGAATCGAGGAAAGGTGTGAATATCTGAGCTTTTCTGCCTGTGAGGGGAGCACAGATATGGAAGATGAGATCAGGATCAGGATATCCCTGGGCAGGCTTCCGAAGGAAGAACAAAAGGAGTTTTGTTTTCACATACGCCATGGGGAGGAATCGCTCCCTGTTGTGATCCGGGCAAAGAGGCGGGATATTACCTCTGTTCCCCGGGGAGCCTTTATGGACAGGGACGGTGTGTATGTACTTGACGCCGCGGATTATCTGGAACAGGCACCGGGAATCTTTGAGGGACACAGGGCAGTCTTTGAGAAGCTGGAAGGCTATGGGAAATACGGAACAGGTGTGAAGGTGTTTCCGGAGACTGCTTCCTTTGAAGGGGAGGAAAATGCACCTTGCCTTGTCTATGGAATGTGGGCCGATGCAGCAGGCAGTTGCAGGCTGGAGCTGCACACTTCGCCGGCAAATCCTCTCAGGTATGCAGGGAGCCTGAGACTGGGCGTATCGGTAAATGAAGAGGAGGTGCGCCAGGCTTACTTGGTTGGCGGGGACTACAGAGGGGGGGACCACACCTGCGCCGAATGGGCGAAGGCTGTCCTTGATCAGGAGCATGTATGCAGGATGGGAATTACACTTAAGCAGGGTATGAACTATCTGAGGATATATGGACAAGATGCAGGTGTTGTTTTGGAGAGACTGGTGATATGCAGGGAGGAAAAAGAACTTCTTTCCTCTTATCTGGGACCGGATAAAACTTATTGCAGGATATAAGCAGAAAAGAACCCCTTTTTTTCTTTTTAAGAAAGAGGTTCTTTTTCGTAAAAGGCTTTAAAGTCACTGGGGGATATCCCGTATATGGATTTGAAATTCCGAAAAAATGAGGAGTAGTCAGAAAACCCGCAGAACTGGTATATGTCTCCTAAGGGCTGTCCGTCCCATATCATTTCGCAGGCTTTGATGATGCGCTTGTGGGTCACAAAATCGTGGACAGTCATTCCGGTCAGCTTTTTAAAGCTCCTGACAAAATGATATTTACTTGATCCGGCCTGTTTGGCCAGCATGTCCAGCGTGATAGGCTCGCTGATATGTTCGTTGATGAAGTCTGTCAGGACGCGTATCATAGGGTGGATGCAGGTGTTCTCTGTAGTCAGGGCCAGCTCGCTGTGCCGGCAGATCTGGTTTAAACAGATGAAAAACAGTGTTATATAGGCATTTTTTAAAAGCCTTGCCTCTCCCCTGGGCATAAGGCTGTCTGCCTCCAGATAGAGAAGGTTGGTCAGATACTGCTCCAGCCGTTTTCTGTCGGGGGTGGGAAGGTGCCATGCAGGGTAGGGATAGGACAGACAATGGGACAGCTTCGTGTCAGGACTTGACAACTGTTCCAGATAACTGTCGGAAACCCACATAAGGATACGGCGGCAGGCGTCATGCTTTTCCGGCTCATGCTGGTAATGGTGGAGCTGGTTTTGGCCGATTAAAAGACAGTCGCCCTGTTTCAGATGATAGGTGGTGTTGTTGAGCAGGACCGTGTACTGCCCTTCAATTATATATAAGATCTCGTTAAAATTATGAAAATGCATCTCCGTGGCGCCGCTGGGGACTCCGGATTTTTCGTATATCTCAAAATTTTCGTTCAGCATATACTGCCGAGAGTCGTCAGCTGCCATTGTTGGAACTTTTCCTCTTGCCATGTCTGGACCGTCCTTTTTCTGGTAATCAGTGTTGCTGGTCATGCCAGGTGTATGTTGATATCATATTTTTTGAAATAATTCTGGTATTCATCTTCCGGGGGAAGGTCTGTGAATATGTGCTGTACTTCGTTCAGACGGCAATAGGTCATCAGAGCAGACTTCCCGAATTTGGTGTGGTCTGAGAGCAGGATAGCCAGGAATCTCCCCACCTACAAAGCAGAGGGTGTCCCGGTGTCTATATAAATGACATCCCCGACCTGTACAAAGGAGGCTGCTTTTTTGGAAATGGCGTCTTTTTCCTGTTCAATATAATTTTCTATGAGAGCAATTCTTTTTGTGCGCATATTCCAAGTCTTTCCCGGTATAGATTTGCTTCTGTGCCTAATTCTTATTGTATTACATTTTGAGTAACTTGTGAAGAGAAAAAGGTAACTATTCATAACCAAACTGAATGTAGGGCCGGCATGGATGCCGTTTACGCAGACACCCGCAGCACTCTGCAAAAGCGTCTGCCCGATTTTGCAGACCCTTTGTTGGAAACATATTATTTAGTAAAAATGAGCAGAGCATAGAGGAGCTGATGAAACAGGTAGAGCGGGACTGCGGCATTCGGTTTACGGAGGATGGGAGAGCTGATGAGAAGAAATGAGACGGAAACAAATGTAGACGTTCCATGGGAGTAGCTTTATAATATCTTAGTTGGACTTATTGTAGTTATTTTATTCTCGGCAGAAAAGTATCATCGTTGCTCAGAGGATATGGCAAGTATGGAAATCTGGGTGAAACCCTTGCAGCTGGAAGATATAAAGTAAGGAGGGGGATAAGATGGAGTGGAGCATACTTTATACAAACGGAAATCAGCCTTCGTTGGAAATGGTTGCAGCGTACATTAACAATCCACTGTGGGCTGAGTTTCATAGCCATATTCAGTCTAAATACAAGATTGAGCCTCGCATGGAATATAGCCGTTGTTCCATGCAGGCAGGCTGGAATATGAAATACAAAAAGAGTGGGAAATCTTTCTGCACGCTTTATCCCATGCAAGGATATTTTATAGCTCTTGTCGTGATCGGTAGGAAGGAAATGACGGAGGCGGAACTCTTGATACCGCTATATTCTGACTATGTGCAGACAGTATTTAAAAACACAAAGGTAGGAAACGGGCAGAAATGGTTGATGATAGAAGTGCGGGATAGAGAAATTTTGCAGAACGTGTTTAGCCTGCTCCAACTCCGAATAGGTAAATAATATATGCCCCCAATGAAGGAATCCTTTGCTATCAAAAATATTAGTTGATATTTGATTCGCTTACAGATGATAGTCTTATACAGTCTCATACATTGTATTTGAAATGAACTGCCTACTTGCTATTTTCAAATTCTGTATGTATAATTTTCTAAAGACAGCTGATTTGAGAAAGGATCAGGAACAGAAGAATACGGGGGAAATAGCAGGGATTGTCAAAGAAAAGAACACTGAAAAAGGAACTTACAATGCTTATGATGCTTGTTTCCGCCTGCACACTGATTTCCGCGTGTGCGGCGGTTTTATATGTCTTTTTTTCCTTTTTTATCGAAAATACTCAGGAAGATATTGAATATGTGTTAAATAGTACCAGTCAACAGTTTCAATCCCATATGCAGTTTATTGAAGATGGGGCTGTGTCGATCCGTCACAATATGATGCTGAATGATTTTTTTGATACAGGAAAATCTGGAGCTGATTATGACAGAACTGTGACAGAGCCCCAGCTATCATACAGTATGGAATTGTTTTCTGACCGTAACATGATCAACAAAAAAATACCTTTTGTGACAAGCGTGTATCTGTTCAATAATGCGGGAGATTGTATTTATGAGCACTACTATGCCTCTACGTTGGCAGCGGAGAAGAAAGAGGAGACGCAATACCTAAGCATGCAGAGGCAGTTTCAGCAAAGTCAGGACAGGTATGCGTGTGTGTCGGATGATAAAAGCATTAATTTGTTGTTTCGTATTTACGATGATCACATGGAGGAAAAAGGAATATGCATTGCTAAGATCAGCAGGGAAGCTGTCAATGTACTGTTGGGAGAAGGTATAGCCTACAGTGATTGTACATGGATGGTACTATTTGGAGATGATCGGATCATTGCCTTTCAGGGGAGGTGGAGCGAGATAGAACAGCTGACCCAATTAGAGAGGGTTTGGAGAGGCAAACGATTGTTGAAGGAACATAATGTCATTGGCTGTGCTAAGATGTGCGGGTTCGAAATACGGACTGTGATCTGTGTGGGCGAGGAAAATATTTTTTCTGTCTTGAAATCCACAGTTTTGATATTTGTTGTGGGGCTGATCATAGTGCTGATTGTCACTGTACTTGTTGCGTTCGGATTGAGTTACCGTTTTACACGTCCGGTAACCAGAATGATTGAAAAAATACAGGCTTTTGGAAAGCAGGATTTCGATGATCGTATGGAAGATTCTACGATCCAGGAGTATCATGACATTGGAGTCGTGTTCAACGAGATGGCTGAAAGGATTAAATATTTGATCATGCAGGTATATGAAAAACAACTTTTGGCCACCCAGTCCCAGGTAAAATATCTGCAGGCCCAGACCAACCCTCATTTTCAGTTTAATATCCTGTCTATGCTTAGCTTAAAGGCGAAAATGGCGGGCAATGAAGAAGTATATGAAGGACTGAAGGCATTTTCAAAGCTGATGCAGGGGAAAATTTTCCGGGAGAAGGAGATTAAGATTAAAGTATCTGAAGAATTGGAAATTGTGAGGTTCTACTTATATTTACAGAAAAGTAGATATCAGGATAAGATTTGTTATGAAATCAAAGTGCAGGATGATCGTATCAATCAGAATCTGATCCCACGCCTGCTGATCGAGCCGCTTGTTGAAAATGCTGTCTCCCACGGATTGGAGCCAAAGCGTGGGAATGGTATAATCAAGATCATTCTTTATGAAGAGCCAGGAATATATGATGGCTCCATGATGCTTCACATATGTGTGGAAGATGATGGGGTAGGGTTTGACGCGGAAAAAATGGTGGAGAATGGTGGGGAAAAAGAACTCCTGGATGGAAAAATTGAGCATACCCACACTGGTTTGGAGAATACAAAACGGATGCTTACGATATTGTATGGAAGATTCCATGAGTTCAGGATTAGCGGAGGAATAGGAAGAGGAACAAAGGTGGAAATTGTGATTCCGTCAGAGAGGGGGGGGATATGATGTGGAAAGTCATAGCAGCTGATGATGAGGGATATATTCGGGAAGCGCTTCAGAAGTTGATTGACTGGAGGAAAATGAACTGTGTATTGGAAGCCGTAGTCTGCGATGGACAGGCCCTTATAGATCAAATCAGAGAGGGGCATCCAGACATTGTAATCTCAGATATACAGATGCCGGGGATGGATGGTGTGGAAGTGTGTAGATTTGTTTATGAAACTTGTCCAGGGACACAGGTGATTCTTTTGACAGCGTATTCTGAATTTGAGTATGCCAGGGCTGCAATTAAGTACAATGCCTGTGATTATGTGCTGAAAATTTCAATTATCGAAGAATTGCCCAGAGCAGTGGAAAAGGCTGCCAAAGAACTAGAAAAATGCCGCAGTGAAGACATACAAAAAGATCAGGGGGAAAAGAAAGAGCCTGGAACTCTTTATCTTCAAATGGAACGGTATATTGAGCAGAACTTCCAAACCAAACTTTCTCTGGAGGAAATTGCCGAAGCACTTCATGCGAATGGAAGCTACTTGAGCAGACTTTATAAAAATAAAACAGGAAAGAACCTCTTTGATGCAATACTGGACCGGAGAATTGAGGCTGCAAAGGAATATTTGCTCTTTACGGATATGAAGACTTATGAGATATCAGAAGCAGTGGGAATCGAAGATTCAGGATATTTTTCCAAGATGTTTAAGAAGAAGATAGGGGTCTCGCCCAAAGAATTTAGAAAGGGTGGTAATCATGGGGAAATACAATAAAATCGGTTTTGTTTGTATTTTTCTTTTATCTAGTATGTTGTCTGGCTGCAAAGGTGTGGTAGAGGAGCCGGTGACAATCACAGTGATCCACGCGTGGGGGGGGATGGAGGCAGATCACGTTGCTATGCGTGATATTTATGAAGGGTTTGAAAAAGAAAATTCAGATATCAGGCTCCAACTTATCTCTATGCCCACCAGGAAGGAGATGCTGTGGAAAGTAGAGGATATGATCATGGTGGGAGATACCCCGGATATTATCATCTTTAGTGGTATGGGACAGAATCAGACGTATGGTTTTATGGTGGATAATGACATGGCTTTGGATTTAATGCCATATTTAGAGAAAGATACGGAATTTGCAAATAGTATATCTGATGCAAATCTGGAATACTGGACAACAGACGAAAATCACTTGTTTACAGTGACAGATGTATTGTCACTTAGCGGGGGGTATTGGTATAATGAAGAAATTTTTCAGCAGGCCGAGATTCAAAAAATTCCTGAAACATGGGAAGAATTTTGGACTATGTGTGAAACGCTAAGATCCTGGACAGAGAAGCAGGGACTGGATATACTACCTTTGCAGCCATCCGGGGAGGGATATTTATATTTCATGGATCATATCCTGGCTGATCTTGGTGACAATACGTCAAGCGGTTTCAGGGGACATAAAATTACAGCAGGGAAGGAAAACCTGGAATATGTGGTGAATCAGTTAAGGCAGATATATCAGTTCTCCACTTCTGAAAGCGAAGGGTACACTTACCTGGATGAGACCAGTTTATTCAACGAGGGAAAAGTGGCTGTCTACGTCAATGGTGTATGGGGCGCGCCTATGATCTCTGATAATATTAGCGCCGGATATGCATTACTGCCTAGTGTGTCTGGGACTTCCATTTCCTGTGAGTCTGCTTGTCTGGGTTATGTACTGGGAAATAGCGGAAATGCAGACAGAGAAGATGCTTCTATCCGTTTTCTCAAATATATGCTGAGTGAGCCGGTACAAACACGGATTGTCAGAGAGACTGAGCAGATCCCTGTCAATCCTCAGATAGAACTTGAAGACTATGCAGATGAGAAGCCCAGAATGTATCAGGCGGCGTCACTTGTAATGAACGCAGACAGGAAGATTGATGTTCCTGATAATCTATGGACAGCATCGCAGAAAACCATATTCACCGGAAATATACTGGATGTCCTGTCAGGAAAGCAGTCTGAGGAGGAGTTTGTGGAGAAGTTAATTGGTGCTCAAAATGAAGAAAAGTGAATATATAAGACAGAAGTATTGGCGAATATGTATAGACAATCCGTCAATACTTCTATTTTTTTGTTTAAAATATGTAAAATATTGCAGGTATGTAAATATTATCCCATATTTTATAAAAAGTAGTCAATATTATTCAGATTTGGGTCAATACAAGTCATTCAAAATATATAAAAATAGAGGTAAAATGATTTTACAAAAAGTAAAAACGCACAAAGAGGAGGAAAGTATGAAAAGAAAAGTCGTAAGTATATTATTGATTGCGGCAATGTGTGTGACTGTACTGGCTGGCTGTAGAGGTGGTTCAGATTCAAGTAAAGAAGGAAGTTCCGTTGCCAAGGATGAAGATAACACTCTGGAATTTTATCACGGGTATTATCAGGATGAGAGCGAGTGGGCGGCTGCTCAGGTTATGAGAGATATATATGATCAGTTTGCAGAAGAGCATGCGGACGGGAATGTGACATTCAAAGCAATAGCGGTGGAGAATCGTGACGAGATTGTCAGCGCACAGGTATCTGGCGGCTCTTTCCCGGATATGGTGGACTTTGGCGGTGCCAGAGGATCGCTGACATCGGCTGTGGCACAGAATCTTGTGTATGACCTGAAACCTTATATCGATGAGAATAATCTTGCAGATGCAGTTGGACTGAACTATACACAGAATGACCAGAACGGCCATATTTACTCTGTCCATGATCAGATTGAGAGCCGTGGACTCTGGTACAATTCCGCAGTATTGGAAAAGGCAGGCGTATCTACGGATAAAATATTTGCTGACTGGACCTCTTTTGGGGACGCGATGGACAAGATCAATACGCTGGGTAACGGTATATACGGTTATATTGCAGGCCAGGGATCCCGTCAGATTGTGAATGCAATCATGGGATCTACTGAGAAAGGTAAAGAAATGATAGAATCAGAATTGACTGAGGATACCATTAATTCCAGCGAGTTTGCAGAGGCGTTTAAAACAGCGGCAAAATTGGATCAGGCAAATGGATCTGATCACACGACAGATGACAATGGGAATCTGATGGCTGATTTCAATACAAACGGAACAGTGGGCGTGCTGTTTAATGGAGTGTGGAACGCAGGCGCTATCGCTGAAGCAAACGCAGAAGTGATAGTACCAACGTTGTTTCCAGGTAACATAGCCATTGCATCCGCCGGTGACGGTATTGCGGTCGCTAATGGAATGAGTGAAGAAAAGACAGAGCTCGCTCTGGAATTCGTTAAGTATATGACAAGCGTGGAAGTGCAGGAAAAGATATTTACAGAAGTACAGGCAAAACCGTGCAATACTACATTGGATCTGAATGCGCTGGCCCAAAAGAGTGATAATGCCATAGTTACCAAGCTGGCAGAAGCATGCTCACAAGTGAATGACGCAGATACAACTGTGATCGATTTGAGCTATACTTGGGGCTCTGATGTAGACAAAGCGGTTATCAATGCTCTGATGGAATCAGCAGTAACAGGAACTGATATCGATGCAAGATTTGAGCAGCTTCAGAAAGAACTGCTTGCATTGATCGGATAAGATAAAGTTGAGATTCAGGGAAGGGAGCAGTCCCTTCCCAATTTTAATATATGGAGGTGTTATGATTGGCAAACTCGCGCGTAAGGAAAAGGAAGAATAAGCTTGTGATGCGCAAAACCGGATTTATCATTGCGTTTCTTGCCCCTACTCTGCTTGCATTTTGTATGTTTTATCTGTACCCGATTATTACAGTGTTTATTACATCCTTCTGTAAATGGGATTATACGAATATTGCGAATCCGGAATTCTTTAGCTTCGAGCATCTGTGGGATAATTATGACTATATATTCAATAAATATCCCTTTTTCTGGGAGGCATTGAGAAATTCTACAGTCTGGGCAATTTTGGGAGCTGCAGTGCAGGTTCCTGTGGCAATGCTGATAGCCCTGGCGTTTTCCAGAAAAATGAAAGGGATCAAGTTTGTCCGCAATGTTTATATTATCCCGAATATGATTTCTACAGCTGCTATGGGGATAATTTTCTTACAATTGTATAATCCATCCTACGGAATCATCAATCCTATTATCCGGTTATTTAAAACAGATTTTAATGACAGTGTACTTTTATTAAAGGGGCCGGCATTTATCGCTATGACCTGCGCCTATATTTTCTTTACAGGAACGACCACATTGATGATCTTAGGCAATATTATGGCGGTTCCTGAGGAAGTGCGGGAGGCTGCAATGCTGGATGGCGCGAGCGGACTTAGACAGGACTGGCATATCACGATTCCGATGATTAAAGGGACGCTTAGGACGGTATCCATTATGGCAGCAACTTCTGGTTTCCTGCTCTACAACGAGGTATACTTCCTGACAAAAGGAGCTGCCGGAACGTACAGTGTCAGCTATGTTATCCGTGAATTGGCAATCACTAGTCCGAGAACTCAGTTTGGCAGGGCAAACTCAGTGGCAGTGATACAGATTTTGGCAGGTATGGTGATTATTTTTGTTATCAATCTGGTATACAGCGTATCTTTAAAAAAGAAACGTTAATAGTGGAGTGAAGAAGAAAGAAGTAGGTGATCAGTATGAAGAAAAAAAGACACATAAAAAGTGCGAAAAGTATGCCTGTTGGAACGCGGATCTTCACTTACATCTGCCTTTTGTGGGCGCTGATTGTGGCTTTAGTCCCTCTGATATGGCTTATATTGTCCAGTTTAAAGGAAGATCCTCTGGCAAGACCGGGATTCCAACTTCCAGAATCAATCCACCTGAATGGGTATATCTCCACATTTCGGGATCTCCATGTGCTTAGGTACTTTGGTAACAGTATGTTTGTGGCAGGTGTATCAGTAATTATCAGCGTAGTTATGATCTCTATGTCAGCCTATGTGGTTGCGAGAATGGAATTTAAGGGTAAAACTCTGGTAAGCATACTGTTGTATTCAACTATGTTTATTCCAGCTACCGCTTTGACCTATCCAGTGTATAACCTGATCAACAATCTGAGTCTCTACGATACGAGGGGAGCGCTGATTTTGATCTATTCCTGCAGTGGGATTGCCATTAGTTTTTTTGTTATCAAAAATTATTATGACAATATTCCACAGGATCTGGAGGAAGCGGCGAGAATTGATGGCTGTGGATATGTGCGGACATGGGTTAAGGTGATTTTTCCGATCGCGCGCCCCGGGATTATGACAGCGGCGGTACTTGCATTTTTAAATAACTGGAATGAGTATTACTGGGCATCTCTGGTTTTGATCACTCGCGAGAAGCTGACTGTTCCCTCGCTGCTCTCTACATTTACAACAGCATTTAATACAAACTATAACGGATTATTTTCAGCTATGGTCGTCATTATACTTCCGCCGGTACTTTTGTACTGTATCTTCAGCAAATTCTTTGTAGAGGCATTGTCAGGCGGCGCGGTTAAAGGATAGTGATATAGGAGGAGATAAGTGATATGAATCAGGAAATTAAGAAACGCACAAAGTGGTTTATGGATGCCAGATTTGGCATGTTTATCCATTGGGGGCTGTACTCGATCCCAGCGTGCGGCGAATGGGTGATGTCCCAAAAGGAAATGACAGTGGAAGAATACAGGGGCTATTTTGACCAATTTGACCCAGTGGACTATAACCCGAAGAAATGGGTGCGCCTGGCAAAGAATGCGGGAATGAAATATGTAGTGCTGACAGCGAAGCATCATGACGGTTTTTGCCTGTTTGATTCTAAACTGACCGACTACAAAGCGACAAACACTAAAGCCGGAAGGGATCTTGTCCGGGAGTTTGTGGACGCCTGCCGGGAGGAAGGGCTGAAGGTGGGCCTTTATTTTTCAATTATAGACTGGCATCATCCTGATTTCCCCAAATATGGCGACAAGCAGCACCCCATGCGGAATAACGAGGCATACAAAGATGAGAAGATTGACTTTGACCGGTATCTTGATTATATGCACGGACAAGTCAGAGAGCTTGTAACCAATTACGGGAGACTAGACTTGCTTTGGTTCGATTTCTCCTATGATGATATGACGGGAGAAAAGTGGCGGGCATCTGATTTGATCCGAATGGTTCGCACCTTCCAACCAGATGTGATTATTGATAACCGTCTGGAAGGTGCAGGAGACAACCATGGCAGTATCGCAAAGGAGCATCCATTGATCTACAGCGGCGATTTTGCAAGCCCGGAACAAATCATCCCACCTGAAGGAGTATGTGACGAAAAGGGAGAGCCGATCCCCTGGGAACTTTGCGCCACAATGAATAATCATTGGGGATACTGTAATTTTGATCATCAGTACAAAAGCCCGCAGATGTTGGTGCGAAAACTGGTAGAATGTGTGAGTAAAGGCGGAAATATGATTCTCAACGTAGGTCCGGATGCAAAGGGGAATATTCCGACGGAGAGTGTCGATATTCTTGAGAAAGTAGGAAAATGGATGCAGAAAAATAAAGAGAGCATTTATGGATGTGGAATCTCGAAACTGCAAAAACCAGAATGGGGCAGATATACCCAGAAAGAAAATGTGATTTATGCACATGTATATGAGATGCCTCTGGGAGCACTGCCGCTATATGGAATCCCACCTGAACAATTGGCTGAAGTGACATATTTGGCTGATGGTAGTGAGGTGAATCGCGGGGAGGCGTGGAATACAGCGCTTTATCCGGATGTGGCATTTGTATCGTTTGGTGAAGATCCAGTTTTTACATATCCTCTGCCTGATGAAAAGGATACTGTATTGAAAATCTGCTTAAAAGAATTGATATAATTATGTAATTGGAGGTGCAAAATGATCGGTAAATTGAAATATTCATTTGGAATTTTATTTTGTATGGTTATAATCTTGAGTATTATCCCTTTATCCGTAGAACATGTGCAGGCAGAAGAGAGCACTGAAAGAAAATATTATTTATCAGATTTGGAATGGTATTCTGCTACACATGGAGATGCAGACAATGATAAGACTGTCCAGAAAGATCATCCGTTTACTCCGGGAAACAATGGGGAGGATACAAAGATCAGCCTCCTGATGGAAGATGGGACCACAGAAGTGTTCGATAAAGGATTAGGAACAGTTGCTGCGTCTCCTTCCAGTATTATATATAACATTACAGGTGCGGAAGTAAGTAGATTTACTTGCTACGCAGGTCTTGACAGAACGTCAAATAATGCGCTGCCCGGTCATGCGCAGGTGGAGAAGATTGAAGTGATTGCGGATGAGGAGATTGTTTTCAGCACAGAAGATATATATCCCAACGGCATTGACTATAATACTCCCGCTATACTCATAGATATTGATATCGCACAAGGTGCAGAGAAAATCGAATTGAGAAGCTATGCCGGAGAACAGACTTGGGGAGATGAAATTGTATATGCTGATGCAAGTTTTATTGCGTCAGGTACATTTCCAAGACCGGATGATTGGACTTCCTATTATTATCTGTCGAATTTGAATTGGACGTCAGCTACCCACGGAGATTCTGACACGAGCAAGCAAGTACAGAAAAACCATCCGTTTACACCGGGAAATAATGGAGAAGATACACCTATCCGGCTGCTAATGCAAAATGGAAATATCCGAACATTTGAAAAAGGCTTAGGAACTGTAGCAGCATATCCTTCAGATATCACTTATAATATCAATGGGGCCGGAGTTTCTGAACTTAAAGCCTACATAGGGATTGACCGAAGCGCAAACTACCAAGCGGCGGGACATGCTGTTGTGGAGAAAATAGAGATTTTAGCGGATGATACGGTTCTATACTCGTCTCAGGAAGACTATCCTGAAGGAATTCTGTATACGACCCCTGCGATCCGCGTAGATGTTGAAGTCCCTGAAAATGCATCTATGCTGCATTTAAGATGTTATGCCGGAGAACAAACCTGGGCAGATGAAATTGTATATGCAGATGCCAAGGTTGTGGCAGAGGGACCGTTTATAGATCCCGATGCGTGGGAACCCGGGGAAAAACGTCGTGAAATATCAAATCAAGTTCCGTTGATGATGATTCCGCTATATGCCAATGGAGAAAAATATGCGCAGGCTGAGCGGCAATATACTTTCTGGGGCGATGATACACTGACAGGCAAATGGGAAGAAGTACCAGACGATCTAAAACCTTACACAGTGATAGAACTGCACCCGGATGATCTGCCAAAACAAAATGGAAGCGCAGCAGATTTCTACGAACATTATCTTGAGGAGGCACAAAATTATGTAAATCCAAAGACTGGGGAAAATGAACCGATTCCACTAGTACTTACTGTGTATACAGCGGGAAATCAATATTACTATACGGCTGCGCATTGGCTTACAACGGCATGGATCGAAGAGATGTATGAACAATATAGTTGTCTGCAGGGGATTTTCTGTACAGAGAATTATTGGGTGTGGGCAAGTGGAATTGAAAATATGGCTGCAGAGTATCTTACTATTTCTGCGAAGCATGGCGGATATTTTATCTGGTCAGAACAAAATAATGGAGCATCCATTGAAAAAGCTATGGGCACACAGGGACAGACTGCTTTTAAAGAGGCGGTGGAAAAATACAGTGATTATTTTATATTCATGTACAAAAATACACCTGCCGCAGAGGGGAATGATGCACCAACAAGCAGTTATATGACAGGTCTATGGCTTGCTGACTATGTCTATCAGTGGGGTGGACTTATGGATACATGGAAATGGTATGAGACAGGGAAATGGAAACTGTTTGAGAGTGATAATATAGGAAAAACACAGGGGAACCGCCAGTGGCTGTCTGAACCTGAAGCACTATTAGGAATCGAGGCTATGATGATCTACCTCAATGGAGGATGTGTATATAACTTTGAGCATCCAGCGTATACCTATGGCGTAAAAAATGAACAATCTCCACTATACACGAATGTAATACAGGAATTTTTCAGATATGCAGTTGAGAATCCCGCCCCGACTAAAGATGAAATGTTGAGCTCCACAAAGACTATAATACATGGTAATCTGTCTTCCATGGGGAACGGAAACTTTTTTGTAGGCCTGAACACGGAAATGACACAGTCTCCAACTTATATCACGGGAAGATATGGGAATATTCCAGCAGTTCCTTCTTCGATCTCCTCGTCTGTCCTCGAAGAAAAATTTAGGGGGACAGAGATCGAAATCGTGGAACAGGGGGATGAAAGGATCCAAAACACAGAGAAGAGACAGATATACTTTAATAGTCTTTATGAGGACATGTATGACGGAGATATTTTTGCGCAGAAATTAGAAGATACTTGGTATGTATATAATTACAAGTATAATGAGGATGTGGATCAGATCGCAGAAAATATGAGTCTCTCTGTACCGGGTGTAACTGGTGGAGAATGGAATGTTTCTGCGGTGCTGGAACCTCATACATATCTAATCTTAAAAGAGGAAACAGACGGTATAACTGTCAGATTAAACAATTACCGGACAAATAAAGATGAACTGTGGGAAGGTGCACAGAACGCTTCTGAAGCGGCGGTGCTGCCTGAGATGAGTAAAAAAGACGCTCTTTCATGGGTGTATACTAATTATATTAATAATACCCAGGATCAGGAACGAAGAACGACCACGATTACATTGACTAATCTGGAAAATGAGCCGACAATAAGTAATGTATCAGGCTTGGAAGGTAACTACACGACTCCTGAGATTGTATACGATGCAGAAACAAAAACAGCAACCATTACAGTAATCAGCAATGGTTATGTATACTTCGATATAATGGCAGAGTCGTGACCATATGAAACTTATGTCATAATAAACAAAAATACGACTTATCAGATGAGGATAACTGGCACTGGTTTTCTGCTGCATTTATACAATGGTGTGTGAAAATTGACTACCACATGGGCAGAACGCTTGTCTACTATGAGGGGGGATGAGCGGGGACCATGCAGTGTATTCCGGTGCTGCGTTAAAATATGCGGGAATTCCTGTTCCGGTTGTAATTGAAGCGTATTATGCGTGGCAGTATTTTTTCAGAGTTTGAAAAGAAGGAGGAAATCAAAGCATGAAACAGGTAACGAGTGTGCTGATTGGCGCGGGATTACGGGGCGGGTATGTCTATTCCCGATATGCGTTGGAACATCCGAATGAACTAAAAGTAGTGGCAGTGGCTGAACCTGACCAGATCCGGCGGGAAGCATTCGCCTTCAGGCACAATATTCTGAAAGATATGCAGTTTAAAAGTTATGAGGAACTGTTGAGCAGGGAACGTATGGCGGACTGTGCCATGATCTGTACACAGGATAGGATGCACGCTGAACCGGTTATCAGAGCAATGGAAAAGGGGTATCATGTATTGTGCGAGAAACCTATGTCTCCGGAAAAAGATGAAATTTTAAAGATGGGGGAATTTTCCCGCAAATATAACCGTATCCTTTCCGTATGTCATGTGTTGCGTTATTCACCGTTTTTTACAAGTGTGAAGTCGCTGCTTGAGGAAGGGAGAATCGGGCAATTAATGAGTATACAGCATATCGAAGAGGTGGGGTATTGGCACCAAGCCCATAGCTTTGTTAGGGGAAACTGGAGGAATGCAAAAGAATCTAGTCCTATGATCTTGCAGAAATGCTGTCATGATATGGATATTCTTCTGTGGCTTTCCGGCAGTCATTGTAAAACAATCAGTTCCTGCGGCGGTTTGACTTACTTCAAAGAACAAAATGCTCCGTCAGAAGCCCCCGGATATTGTATGGATGGGTGTGACCACAGGGATGACTGTCCATTTTATGCCCCTAAATTTTATCTGGAACATCCAAAGGCGGAAGAAGACGGGTTGATCTATGCAGTGACAGATATGACAGATACAGATTCTATTCTCAGGGCACTGCGCAGAGGCCCTTACGGAAGATGTGTCTTTCACTGCGACAATACAGTGGTGGACCACCAGTCTGTGGAAATTGAGTTTGAAAACGAAGTGACGGCTTCCTTTTTAATGACAGCTTTCACTAATCGATGTGCAAGGCGAATCCGGTTGATGGGGACGAAAGGTGAACTAAGTGGTGATATGGAGGCTGGTACTATAGAGCTTATTGATTTTGTGAGTAACTCATTAGAAGTGATTCAGCTTCATACTTCTGCAAAAGGACACAGTGGAAGTGACATGAGTATGATGCGTGATTTTGTGAAAATGATCGGTGAAGGAAAGCCGGGAAAAACAGATGCTTCCATGTCAGTGGAAAGCCATCTCATGGCACTTGCAGCGGAAGATGCCAGAGTAAACAAAGTGACAGTTGACTTTAAGGAGTATGTATAAGTTGACAGAAGTTCCTAAAAGGAATTCAAGGATGCCTTCAGCGTGGAAAATCCCAAGGGATATGAGAATGAAGAGGTTTATATGATGAATTGGGCTGCGCTATATTAAAGTGATATCTCCATCTTTGGAGCAAGTCGCAGAATATATTAACAATCCGTTATGGGTAGAGTTTAATAGCCGTATACAGTCCGCTTACCAAGTAAAACCCTGCATGGAATATAGCCGTTGTTCCATGCAGGCAGGCTGGTATGAAATACAAAAAGAGTGGGAAATCTTTCTGCACGCTTTATCCCATGCAAGGATATTAGTGAGCTGATTGTTTCTATAAATTTGGAGTGATAAAGAGGTTTGCCATGCCTCGCAAAGTCGCATAAACACTGGATGTGTGGAGTTTTGCTCATGGCTATTAAGTTTAATATTGGAGGCGATAATAGACTACTGGTAATTTTAGAGAATAGCCGTTGGGCGGTAGGCAGTGTCTACGTTTTGTCAACCTCGTACAGATTTTGTGTGGCAACAGTGTATAAAATATGATACAATATATAAACGAGACACCGAAGTAAGCCCTTCTGGCTCCAGGATCAACAGCTGCCGAAGGAGATGAAAAACATAAACAGTCATTTAAAAGCAATAGCGCAGTCCTATGACAGAGCAATTGAATTAGGAAGAAACGGTATCAACTCATACAATAATTTACCGGAATATCTAAAGAAGGATCCGGATTATATTAATTTTCAAACAGCAAGAGAAAACGGTTTAGATTCAGACAGCGGGCGTATAGAAATCAAAGCATTTCTGTCACCAGCAGTAAACGCAAAATTCGTTGATTTAGGGTGTTGTCTGAATCTAATGTTTAATGGGTATGATCAATGGCCATCCACCTATTACGGGGTTGACATAAGTACCGAAACAATAAAGCTTCTCAGGGAGTTTTCCGAAAAGAAGAGACTCCGTGTAGGTAAGCTGCACTGCGGAAGCATACATGAAACACCTTTTGAGGACAATTATTTCGATATAGGGGCCTGTATAGGTGTTCTGGAATATTATGAAAAAGCATTTGTCAGGGAAGTTCTTATTGAAATCCATAGGATACTGAAGCCTTATAGTAAATTTGTTCTGGATATTCCTGATAATGCAGGAAAAATGCGTCACTTTATGAATTTGGTTGAGACATCTATGGGCAGGCCTGATAAATTCGACATGTCCATTGAGGAATTTGAAGAAATTCTCTTTGATTTCTTTGAAATAGAAAAGAAAGAAAAGATAGATGCTGTGTCGATGGTGCAATATTTTTTGAAACGCAAAGCTTAATCTTCTCTCAAAGAGCAGCTTTCTATTTTGTGCCCGATCGGCAGAGTATAAAATAAAAATTAAATATCAACCATATCTTCTAATTGCATCCCTTTTATGGTAAAATATAGATATTCCAAAAGAAAGAAGGTATGTCAATTATGGAAAAAGAAGTATTAGATTTTGTAGTTGGGAAAACGCATGATTTAATGAATGCGGCATCATGCAGCAGTGAGGCAAAAACAGCAGCTCAGGCTTGGCTGGATGCGGTTGGGACGGAAAATGAGGCAGAAGAAACTAAAAAATACATAGCTGAGCTGGAAGCAGATATTATGCCCGTTGACGGTTTGATCGCTTTTGCAGAGTCTGATGCCGGTGTACAGGTTTTCGGAGCTGATACTGCGAAGAATGTTGCAGCACACGCAAAGGAGATCAAGGCAGCCGGAGCAAAATACTGTGACTGCCCGGCATGTGCAGCCGCAGAAGCAATTCTCGAAAAGAAAGACTGCCTTATTTAATTCTTGACATAGAAAGTACGCAGAGCGTGCTTTCTGTCGTTGCCAAAACGAAATTGACAGCCAAAACGAAATTGACAGCCAGAACGTTTTACAGAGCACCCGTCAGAGATGATTGGTGCTCTGTTTATTGTGCGCCTGGCGGCGCACGTTATTAACGGGTGAGAGTCCCCAAGGATAGATGAGTGGGCAAGGCGGAGAATCAGAGCGGTCTACTGGAAACAATGGAAGAAAATCAAGACAAAATACCGAATGCTTAGAGGCTTAAAATTAGAGCATTGGAAAGCAAAGGAACTGGCTAATAGTAGAAAAGGATATTGGAGAATGGCGAAAGTTCTAAACCCAATACTCTCAAATAAAATAATAGCCAAGCTGGGATATACACCCATGCTTGACTATTATCTGATAGTTTGTGAAAACGAAGGAACCGTCTTGGTACCGAACGGTATGCCAGGTGGTGTGAGAGGTCGGCTAGTCACTTGATGACTAGCCTCCTACTCGATTTATTCCCGAAATACATTGACAAACAAAACTGTAACAATTATAATTACATTAATACAACATAGTTACCTCACATGTAAAAGCACAAGAGTGAGATTCATCCATTTGGGGAATAACAAAAAGGGGCGGGAAAATGAACAGGAAAAAAGAGCAGCAAAAACAACAGGCAGCCCAAACCGCAGCAAATCACATCAAAGAAGGCATGACAATTGGACTTGGTTCCGGAACCACTGCCCATTATCTGATCCTGGAAGCAGGAAAAAAATATGCACAGGGACTTCATTTTTACGGGATAGCCACATCAAGGGAATCGGAACAACTGGCAGCATCACTGGGAATACCGCTTCCTGAACCCAAGCAGGCAGGGAAGATTCACCTGGCGATTGACGGTGTGGATGAAATAGACAGGGATCACAGAGCAGTCAAAGGCGGCGGCGGTGCGTTTTTGAGAGAAAAGATCATTGCATCCTGGGCAGATGATGTCATCTGGATCATGGATGAGAGCAAAATGGTAGAACACCTGGGAACCTTTCCGTTCCCTGTTGAGACAGTACCTTTTGGTATGCCGTTTGTAAACGGGTCACCCTGTCTGACAGACAGCGGGAACCATATTCTGGACATACAGTTTGCACAGGATGCGGATATTTCCGCAGCGGCAGAGAGAATCCGTAAAATGCCGGGGGTTGTGGAGACCGGGTATTTTGGACAGATGTGCAGCCGTATTGTGGCAGGCACCTCTTCCGGAGTCAAAGTCATGGAAAACCCGCATAGAGTGATAGAGTAAGAACAACTGGTCAGGAGGCGCAGGTCATGGGAAAAATAAATGGATTTATCGGCACATATGCTTCTGAAAATAGTAAAGGCGTATACCGGTTTACATTTGATACAGTCAGCGGGACTTTAGGAAAACCGGAATTATTCTATGAAGCAAGAGACGCAAAATGGATATCCCTATATAAAAATATCATGGCAGTACCTGTGGCAAAACATGCATGGGCCGGCATCTGCCTTTTAGATATATCGGGCGGAAAGGCTGAATTTCTGGGAGAAGTTCTGGCGGAAAAACATACGCCCTGCTATATCCTTCAGGATGAGACACATGTATATACCGCCAACTATCATGAAGGCCTGGTCATGATATATGAGAAAAGGCAGGGACAGAGGGATGCGCTTTGCCCTGTGAAAAAGATTGTCACAGCACCGCGGGCAGGCTGCCACCAGATCCTGTTTCACGGTCCGCTTATGCTGGTTCCCTGCCTGACGCTTGATCGTATTTTGTGTTATGACAGAACCCGGAATTTTGAAAAAACCGGGGAACTGCTTTTTCCGGAAAACAGTGGTCCCAGGCATGGAATATTTAACCGGGCCCACAGTAAATTCTGGGTTGTCAGCGAGTGGAGCAATGAAGTTTATTACTTTGCAGTAAAAGAAGACAAGTTTCAGCTCAAGGAGACATTTCCGCTACTGCAGAGGGAGGCAGGGGCAGCCGCGGCTGTCCGTTTATCCGGTGATGAACGCTTTCTGTACATTTCCCTGCGGGGAGCAGACCAGATCGCAGTATTGGCAGTGGAGGCAGAACATTTAAATCTGGTGGAACGCGTGTCCAGCCAGGGGGAACATCCCCGGGATTTTATACTCAGCAGTGACGGACAATTTGTATTGACCGTAAACAGGAGCCGGGGCGGGCTTGTCAGTATGAAAAGAGACCTTAAGAGCGGAAAGATTGTGAAAATAATAGGACAGACAGATATTCCCCAAGGAGTATCTGTGACACTGGTATGATTTCCGGCAGGTTACCCGGTGTTTCACCGGGAGTGGCGCGGAAATGAAGGAAAAAGGAGGCAGACCATGCAGAAAACAGATATAGGGATCATAGGCCTGGCAGTGATGGGCAGAAGTCTGGCATTAAATATGGCGGACCATGGGTATAAAGTAGGAGGATACAACAGAAGCAAAGAGGTGACAGACACGGTCATGAGGGAGCATCCTCATAAAAATCTCATACCATTTTATACCTTGGAGGAATTGGTGGGATCCCAGGAACACCCCAGAAAATTCATGATGATGGTGAAAGCCGGAAATCCGGTAGATGCAGTGATCGCCCAACTGGAACCGCTTCTGGATGAGGGGGACATTCTTATTGACGGAGGAAATTCTTTCTTTGAAGATACCAGAAGGCGCACAGAGGCGCTTGCACAAAAAGGGATTCATTACTTTGGCGTGGGAGTTTCCGGCGGTGAAAAAGGAGCGCGGTTCGGCCCGTCCATTATGCCGGGTGGAAATGAACAGGCATATAAGGCTGTGGCACCTATACTGGAGGCGGTCGCAGCAAAGGCACAGGGAGAGCCGTGCTGCGCATACATGGGACCTGACGGGGCGGGACACTATGTGAAAATGGTACACAATGGGATTGAGTACGCGGACATGCAGCTTATCGCAGAGTCTTACCTGCTGTTAAAATACGCGGGGGGATTTACCAATGAGGAACTGGCTGATGAGTTTGCCAAATGGAATCAGGGTGAACTGAAAAGCTTTCTCATCGGTATTACGGCCGGGATTTTCAGTGAAGCGGATGATTTTGAAGAAGGCAGGCTGGTGGATTATATTGTGGACAGTGCAGGGCAGAAGGGCACCGGAAGGTGGACAAGTCTGGAATCCCTGAAACAGGGTGTAAATGTTTCCATGATAACGGCTGCCTGCAATGCCAGGATCATGTCAAACCGCCTGGAGGAGCGCACAGCAGCGGAAAAAGTCATATGGGGACCAAAAACCATGGAGGGGTCACGGAAGACACCTGTGCAGAAAGAAACCTTCGCAGAACTGGTGAGGGAAGGACTTTACGCGGCGAAGATCGTAGCTTATGCCCAGGGATTTGACCTATTGTCCCATGCCTCCTCTGAATATGGATGGGATCTTGACTTCGGCAGGATCGCCGCCATATTCCGGGCCGGCTGTATTATTCAGGCAGAGTTTCTCAACGACATCACCAGAGCATTTGAGAAGAATCCCAAACTGACCAACCTGATCCTGGACGGATTTTTTCTGGACAAGATCAATAAAAACCAGGAGAGCCTGCGCAGCATCTTATCCTGCGGCATCTTGTCAGGGATTCCCATGCCAGCCATGAGCCAGGCCGCAGCCTATCTGGATGCATTCAGAGGAATGCCTGTGGGAGCCAATCTGATTCAGGCACAGAGGGATTGTTTTGGTGCCCACACCTATGAGAGGGTTGACAGGCAGGGAACCTTCCATCATGAATGGGGGCAGGGATATGAATAAAAAACTCACATTTACCATATTCGGAGGTACCGGTGACCTGACTTTCCGGAAACTGCTTCCGGCGCTCTACAATATGTCCGTGACAAGCAAAAGGGAATCTGTGGGACAGGTGATCATCATTGGCAGAAGAGATTATACCAGTGAGCAGTACCGGGTCATCGCCAGGGACTGGGTGGAAAAATTTGCCCGACTGCCGTACACGGAAAAAGATTATGACAGGCTGGCAGCAGGTGTTTTCTACTATAAGATGGATTTTACCGATGAAAAAGCCTATACACAGCTCAACGAGTTTTACGAAGAGATGGAGGCTGAAAGCCATATATTCTATTTTGCGGTTGCCCCCAGATTTTTTTCATCCATTGTGACAGGACTGGCCCATGTGGAACATGCCTGCCATGGAAAAGTGGTTCTGGAGAAGCCTTTTGGTGAAAATCTGACAGCGGCAAAAGAGCTGAATGAGAAGATGGAAAGCTTTTTCCGCCCGGATAACATTTACCGGATTGACCACTACCTGGGGAAGGAAATGGTGCGGAATATACAGACCATACGGTTTGCCAATCCTATTTTTTCGGGGGTCTGGGATGCAGAACACATTGACTGTATACAGATATCTGCCCTGGAGGAAGTTGGGGTGGAGACGAGAGGCGGATATTATGACCACAGCGGGGCCATGAAAGATATGGTGCAGAATCATCTGTTTCAGATCCTTTCCATAGTGGCGATGGAACAGCCGGGGGACCTGATGCTTGCAGGTGAAGAAATGCACAGGGAACAAATCCGTGTCCTGTCTTCCCTGCATATGCCTGAGGATATTGAGGACAGCCTCGTCCTAGGACAGTATAGAGGCTACAGGGAAGAAAAAGCAGTGGCGGAGGATTCCCTGACGGAAAGTTATGCAGCCATGAAGGTTTTCCTTGACAATGACAGGTGGAAAGACATGCCTTTTTATATCCGGACAGGGAAAAAACTGGGTCACCGTGAAATGCAGGTACTTGTGGTATTTAAAACCGCAGCCCCTCATGTACAGTCCAATATATTAAATATTAAGATACAGCCCACAGAAGGGGTCTATCTGCAGTTTAATATTAAAAAACCGGGTGAGGAAGATGAGATTGCCCAGGCAAAAATGGATTTCTGCCAGAGCTGTTCTTTTATTAACCAGATGAACACGCCGGAGGCATATGAGCGGCTTTTGGGAGCCTGCGTCAGAGGCGAACGGTTCTGGTTTTCCCAGTGGGACCAGATTGAGGCCAGTTGGAAATATGTAGACGAGATTCGCAAGAGATATCATGACAAGAAGCTTCCGGTCTATGCGTATGAACCGGGCAGCTATGGCCCCCATGCGGCAGATAAGATGCTGGAAAAAGCAGGGGACCACTGGCTGGACTGAAGATTTACTCCCAAGGCATCGGCCTATCTGGATGAGTAGTATCTGAAAAACAGCTCACAGAGGAAGAGGCATTTCCCCTGTATGCACCTGCTGGTTGCCAAATTATACGGCAGACTTGCTGGTGTGCAACCACCATGTTTGTTATAGTTGGGGAAACAAAAGGAGGAAATATAAATGAATGTATCAGAAAAGATATTACAGCTTAGAAAAGCCAAGGGTCTCACACAGGAGGAGCTGGCAGAAAAGCTCAATGTCTCCAGACAGTCAGTCTCAAAATGGGAGTCAGGAGTTTCCCAAACAAAAGGATATTAAGGAATAACCTGTGTTTACCTGCTTGTGAATAAAAGAATATTGTTATTAAATTAAGAGATACTACATCAATGTGTTTTGGTATCTCTTTTTTATCGGTGTGAAACAGTAGACTATTTCATTTCTGCTTGATTACTTTAAACTTTTCATGAGCAGAAAAGAAATGACGGTATGGGAGATTTATATTATAATATTTTTAATAACAAGTCTGTGGAGAAATTCAATTTAGGATTTTTTTTAAATATATACATTGAAAATTCATATTTCTCTGTTAAAGTATAATTAGCTGTATAAAATCAGTATATGGAATAAATTGGAGGTAAAATTAAATGAAACGTAAAATTCTAATCACAGTAATAGTTGCATTAGTATTAGTTTTTGGAGGTGGTTTCTATTTTGCAAAGAAAATGACTACACCTCAAAATCTTTATACGTTAAATATTTCTAAAGCAGATGGTTTACAGAGTATATCCTTAAGTAAGGAAACGGTACAAAAAGAAATTACCGATATGCAAGAAATAGAAGACATTATTTATGTGTTGGACGGGGGTGGGAGAACTACTAAAAAAGAAAGTACAAATGATTATCCCATTGATATAGAACAGCCTATAAAAGTAGAGTTAAAATCAGGTATTAAAAAAGATAGTATATCCGTTATTTATATCTATGAAGATAATGCTCAGTATTATTTAGAGCAACCTTATAATGGCATTTATCAGATTAGTGGCGACGAGTACAACGGTATATCAAAATATCTTCAATAAATTGAAATTTGTAAGGAGGATTATAAAATGAATTTTAAACTTATACCTATTGAAAAGGAAGATGTGGTTAATTATAAAAAGGATATGCAAGAAGCATTTCAAAAAGGTGCAATGCAAGAGTTTAATAATTTAAATGTTGAAATATTATCAGAAAAGGATATTGAGGAATCTTTATCTAAAAAAGGTGCAGTAGCTTATAAAGCAGTAGTTGATGGAAAAATGTCAGGGGGTGCCATCGTAGTTATAGATGAAACCACACAGCATAATCATCTTGATTTTTTATATGTTAAATATGGTACCCAAAGCAAAGGAATTGGTCAAAAAATATGGAATGAAGTTGAAAGATTATATCCAAAAACAAAAGTATGGGAAACATTTACACCATATTTTGAAAAAAGAAATGTTCATTTTTATATCAATCGTTTAGGATTTCACGCAGTTGAATTTTTTAATCCTAGACATAAGGACCCAAAAACTCCAGATGATATGATAGGTGGAGATTACTTTTTTCGTTTTGAAAAAGTGATGGAATAATAACAATAAATTTCAGTTTATGTGGAAGATAAGCTCAAAATATATCAAACCGACGGAGTGATCCGACCACGGTGGCGGTCGTAAGACAATACGCCACGCCAGCTTGCTGGCGAGGGGGCAGTTCACTTCGGCGGTTCGGCGAGCTTGCGAGCTGTTCAAAGCCCCCGTTATCTAACAAGGGGGGCACAAAAAACAAGAGACAATATACATTAACAAGCGGAAAACGCTGTATTTACAAGGCGAAACCGCATTTTACATGGTGTGATATAAATTATGCCATTATCACTTGGAAAAATTGAATAAGACATAGGAAAGACAGTTGATTTCAAATAAGAAATTGATTGTCTTTTTCTTTTGCATAAATTTAAGTATAGGCAATTATCAAATACGGTAGTTGCCTTTTTGATTGGAGGAATTGAAGAATGAATGATAAAAAATTTATTGAAGAATTAAGACAAAAGCGTGAGGAATACGGAGTAACACAAACAAGAATTGCTGTTGCCTGTGGTATCAGTCGAGAACATTATAACCGCATTGAAAAAGGGAAACTTCCATTGACGGAAGAACTGAAAGAAATATTAGAAAAACAGATTGAGCGTTTCAATCCACAAGAACCACTATTCTTATTGGTTGATTACTTCCGTGTTCGCTTTCCTACAACGGACACATTAGCGATTATTCGTGATGTATTACAACTGAAAGCTGATTATATGCTTTATGAAGATTATGGAAGATATGGATATGAAAATCAATATGTCCTTGGTGACATTCATATCATGTGTTCCATGCAGGAGCATTTAGGGGTTCTGTTAGAATTAAAAGGCAAAGGCTGTCGTCAAATGGAAAGTTATCTATTGGCACAGGAACGCTCATGGTATGACTTCATGCTGGACTGTATGACGGCTGGCGGTAAGATGAAACGTCTTGATTTGGCTATCAATGACAGAGCAGGTATATTGGATATTCCAAAATTAAAGGCAAAATATAAAGCAGGTGAATGTATCTCCTATTTCCGTATGCAGAAAGATTACAGCGGTACAGAAAAATGTGGCAGTGATACACCGAAAAATACTGGTGAAACCTTATATCTAGGCTCAACAAGTAGCGAATTGTATATGTGTGCTTATCAGAAGAATTATGAGCAGTATGTCAAGAATGGCACAGAGGTTGAAGATACAGAAATCAAAAATCGCTTTGAGATACGCATGAAGAATGAACGAGCCTATTATGCCGTTGTAGATTTACTGACCTATCGGGACGCCGAACGCACCGCTTTTTCTATCATCAATCATTATGTGTGCTTTGTTGACAGAGAGGACGGAAAGCCGAAAAGTCAATGGAAAATGAATGATGATTGGGCGTGGTTCATAGGAGAAAACAGAGAACCGATACGTTTAACCACAAAGCCAGAGCCTTATACATTGCAAAAGGCATTGCATTGGCTACAAAGACAGGTAGCACCAACGATGAAAATGGTACAGGCATTAGACAGAGAAAATCATACAACGATACTGAAAGATATGATTGAGCAGGCAGAACTCAAAGACAAGCATAAGCATTTATTGCAGTTAGAGAAATCAACCATAGAAGAACGAATTGATACCGCTGTTCCGCAAGAGAATGACGGTATTTTTTAAGTGTGCCGGGCATGGCATTAATTCAGTTGGAGATAAACCAACCACAGGTAGTTACCGCCAAGTGTAGTGAACCACAAGTCGTTAACAGTAATGTTATGGATGGAGGAAGTGGTGTAGCGACTCTTTTGAGCGTACGGATAGGAACTTGATATAAGGCTAAATGGTGGATAAGATTGCTTAACAAATCGAAGTCCAAAAGGTAAACGTAAAACCAAGACAGTAAATCAAGGCGCTGTGAAAGAGATAGGATTAGTGAATTACCCCGGGAGGTCCCTTAGACGATGAAATCCAATAAACTTTAAAATCAGTGATGGTACCATCGGTCGAAAAAGGTTTACTAAGGGAAGTCAGCTGAGGTCGTAGTAGGTATTTCACCAATAACCAAAGGACCTAATGTTTATATGGTGTTACTCACCACAAGCAATGTTTGGACAGTTCGAAATTGAGGATAATCCTATAATTAGAAATCGTAATTCTATGAGGAAGAAGGTAGAGGGAATGGTTCCAAATATATCTACAAGAGGAAGGAGAAGCAACAACATGGAATTAATAAAAGTGATTTTAAGTGATGAAAACTTAAACGAGGCAATCAAAAGAGTCAAGAATAATAAAGGTGTAGCTGGAGTCGACAGGATGCCAGTATATGAAATTGACGAATACTTTGAAAAGAATAAGGAAAGCATCAAACAATCCATTCTAGAAAAGAAGTATAAACCACAGCCTGTGAAAAGAGTATATATACCTAAATCAAATGGAAAACAAAGACCATTAGGAATTCCAACAGTTATAGATAGAGTGATACAACAGGCTATAGCACAAGTCCTAACTCAAATCTATGACAGTCAGTTCAGTGATAACAGTTTTGGGTTTAGACCAAACAGAAGTGCGCATGATGCAATGGAAAGAACACTAGAATACTTAAATGAAGGATATGAATGGGTTATTGACTTAGATATAGAAGCATACTTTGACACGGTCAATCACGATAAATTAATTTCAATTCTTAGAGAGAAAGTGGAGGACTCAACAACCCTACATCTTATTAGAAAATACCTGCAGGCAGGTATTATGGAAAAGGGTTTAATCAAACCTAATAGCCTAGGAATGCCGCAAGGAGGACCGTTATCACCAATACTATCAAATATCTATCTTGATAAATTTGATAAGGAACTGGAGGAAAGAGGGCTTCAATTTGTAAGGTATGCAGATGATAGCAACATCTTTGTAAAAAGCGAGATGAGTGCAGACAGGGTAATGAAGTCAGTCACATCATGGCTGGAAAGAAAGTTATTTCTAAAAGTCAGTGCAAGTAAAACAAAGGCTGTACGACCAATGAAAAGCAACTTTTTAGGTTTTACGTACTTTAAGACAAGTACCAAGTGGGAATGTAAAGCCAATGACAAGAGTAAAATGAAACTTTATGATAAATGTCGCAAAGAACTTATACGCAGGAAATGTATGGCAAAATCAAATGCAGAAACATTTACGCGGATAAATCAAATTGTAAAGGGTTGGATTAACTATTATAGAATTGGAAGGATGAAGATGTTCATAGACAAATTTGGGCAATGGTTAAGACATAAGATACGAGTGATTATCATTAAGCAATGGAAGAAACCAATGAAGATTTGGAAAAGTTTACAAATGCTTAATAAGAAACTTCCATATAAGTTTAGTGATGAGCAGATTTATTCGGTAGCCAACACAAGATTAGGTTGGTATAAACGAGCAAATGGAAATGTCGTTAATTTCTTACTGAACGCAGACATATTAGCCATAAGAAAAGGGAGCCGACCAGGATTGGTCAATCCCCTAGAATACTATCTAAGATAGTTGTATTTAACATATAAATGTAGCGCCGTATACGAGACCCGTACGTACGGTGCAATGAGAGGGGCGAAAATATTTATTTTCCCTCTACTCTATTTTCTTTGAAAAATCTGCAACAAAATGGATACTTGCGTACAGATATGGTGTGAGAAAAGGAAATCTAAACTTTTTTGAAAAATAGGTCATCAAATCGGTGGTTGCTGTCCCTATATGATGTGAAAAAAATATTTTCAGTTTCAACTTAACAATTCATGGTTTCCGTTCCCTATATGGAGCAAAGAAAGTAATTCATTCCATAGTTGGCAGTAATGGTATGGCGTGGGTAGTTAGGGTGTGAAAAGAAAAACTATCTTTTTTCATCATCAACTTAGCAAATGGAATTTTGCTGTACAGATAGTAGTGAAATGGGAATGATTTTCTTCTTTCGTGTTCTTTGACAACTGAATAAAGCAATTCAACACCTTTGACAGACGACGAGCCATTGAAACAGATACGCCATGACCTTTCCCCTGCAAAAGCGAGCGAACTCTATTTGTGTTCCTATAAAAGACTTGTCCTCTTTTATCGCCATGACCTGTCCTGTCAGATAATGATACTCCCGTACAGCCACAGTTTGAGCGTTAAGAGCGTCGCACGCAATGGGTACGGCTACATAAGAACTATGTAGAGGTGGAAGTCCTGTGGGCTATGACAAAAGCCGTTGAATTGCTTAGAAAAACTTTTACAGAAAGGGGGTATGTGTTATTGCTGATACTGTAAAAACAATTCAAAAGAAAAATAGCAAATGTGGCATTGGCAAAAGAGGAAAGACAAAGATTGTTATAAAAGAGCATTTCTCTGAAAAGGGAAAAACTGTAGAAGAACTATTAACAGATGTCATGCTGGAAAAAGCAAAGCAGACAATCGCATAAAATCGGTGCAGTTGTAAGAAATAGATTGAATGACAAAAAGAACCCGTGCTATACTTTACTTGCAAGCAGGTATTGTAAACACGGGTTAGTTATAAAGGAGGATAACTGATAATGAAACAACAGATTTACAATACTGCACTTTATCTTAGGTTGAGCCGAGATGATGAATTACAAGGCGAAAGTTCCAGCATTACCACACAAAGAAGTATGTTGCGTCTATATGCAAAAGAGCACTATTTGAATGTCATTGATGAATATATTGATGATGGCTGGTCGGGAACAAATTTTGAAAGACCGAGTTTTCAAAGAATGATTGAGGATATAGAGGCAGGAAAAATCAACTGTGTTGTAACAAAAGACTTATCACGACTTGGCAGAAACTATATTATGACAGGACAATATACAGAATTGTATTTTCCCAGCCATAATGTCCGTTACATAGCGATTGATGATGGTGTAGACAGCGAAAAAGGCGAAAGTGAGATTGCACCATTTAAGAATATCATCAATGAATGGGTGGCAAGAGATACCAGCCGTAAAGTGAAATCAGCATTTAAGACAAAATTTGCAGAGGGTGCGTATTACGGTGCTTATGCTCCGTTAGGATATAAGAAACACCCAGACATCAAAGGAAAATTGCTGGTTGATGAGGAAACGAAATGGATTATTGAAAAAATTTTTTCTTTAGCCTATCAAGGTTACGGAAGTGCAAAAATCACAAAGCAGTTAAGAGCAGAAGAAGTTCCTACACCTGCATGGCTGAATTTTACAAGATACGGTACTTTTGCACATATCTTTGAGGGGAAACCCGACAGCAAGCGTTATGAATGGACAATCGCACACGTTAAGGCAATATTGAAGAATGAGGTCTATATCGGCAACAGCGTACATAACAGACAGTCTACGGTATCATTCAAGAGCAAGAAGAAAGTGAGAAAGCCTGAAAGTGAATGGTTTCGAGTGGAAGATACGCATGAACCGATTATTGAAAAAGATGTATTCTATCGTGTGCAGGAGCAGATAAAATCAAGGCGTAGACAGACAAAGGAAAAGG
>ERZ778512.212-NODE-212-length-61666-cov-6.404084_pt1 | contig 61666 bp, 58 predicted proteins | sample MGYA00510346_ERZ778512 | MGnify/ENA primary metagenome ERZ778512 (study PRJEB29527, sample SAMN07138962) | mouse gut metagenome | material: feces | host: mouse | place: China:Nanjing | collected 2016-01-25 ...
GCAGCAGGGGAGCGCAAAGCTCCTCTGCGAGCATATTCTCCGCTGCCGTTATACCGTCGCATTGGGGCATACGAATATCAAGAAGCGCGACGTCTGGGCGAAGTTCACGCACAAGTTCCAGCGCTGCGTTTCCGTTTTCTGCTTCGCCGCATACGCACATATCCTCCTGTGAGGAAATAATCAGCTTTAACCCCTCCCGCACTATAATATCATCGTCCGCTATCAGTACCTTTATCATAATTCACCCCGAAAATGTTGATTATTTTAAAGCCCGTCATGCCGCGTTGGAACAGGCATTTTCCGCCGCACACAGTAACTCTGTCTTCCACTCCGTCAAGCCCCATGCCTTTTGAAAAGCCGCTTCCTCCGCTGCCGTTATCGGAAAATTCCGCGCGGATCATTTTATCGTAAATAAGTATTTTCAGCGAGAATTCACTCGCGTTTGAGTGCTTTATCGTGTTGGTCAGCGCTTCTGCTAAATTATCTTTAAGGCAGTTCCAGATCGGTGGAGAAATCTTTTCGGTATCCCCTTCGATTGAAAACATCGTTTTTATTTCATAATTTAACGAAAAGCGCTCCAGTAATTCTTTAAACTCCGCTGCGCTTGCCGTGCCGCGTTTCGGGCGTTCCTCGTGAAGTGCTTCGCGAATACTGTCGACGCTGCCGCGAAGATTTTCAATTGCCGCGCCGAGCGATTTTTCGGCTTGCTCGGGATTGGTTTTAAGATTTAATTTCGCGCCCTCCAGCAGTATTATGCTCCCCGAAACGCCGTGCCCAAGCTTGTCGTGAATTCGTGTGGAAAAGCGGCTGCGCTCCTCTAAAGCGGCGGTCTCGCGGAGGGTTGCCGACCACTTGCGCATTTTGTTTATTCTGTCTTTCTGCGCAGCAATAGTATTCCGCTGTTTTTCGGATAATTCGCGGAAATATTCCACACGCTCAACGGCGATACGCGCGAATATTCCCACCGCCGTCAGCACGACCGCAACGATAAGCGCATATCGATCTGGCGCGAAGATAAGCGCTGCTAACGCCTCTGCCGCTGCCGATATCCCGTAAAAATATTCATTTGCTTCAAGATAATCCACCAGCTCGAACATCAGCATTATCAGAAGAGGAAAATACTCTCCCGCGCCGCACACAAAGCACCCGACAATGCCTATCGGAGCGCATATCAGCCAAATTCCCTTTGCGTGGCAGAGCCTGTTTATAAGATAGTCGGCCACGAACAAACAGCAAAAGGCGAGTGCGGAAACGATCGTAAAGCCGTCCACATTCGCCGTAATATTTTTTGCCGTGACCGCCGCCAGTGCGGCGGTCTTAAGCGTCAGATATAATGTGTTTTTATTCATTTTTTTGATCCCATTCAGGTTTCTTATATCTTTTTTTTCATTCCTGTAGACCGTTAGGTTGAATGAACATAAATGTATCAAGCGTTCTTCCTAGTGAAAATCACCGCAGAAACGAGATACACCAGAACTGACGACAGTGCGAGTATGCAGACGTTTGGCAGGACGTTGAAATTAGGATCGTCGGGGTATTTTCTCAATAAGTCCATAAGCCAGTACTGCGGGAATATCTTCGCTATGTTGCTGACAAATCCAAGCTCCAGCTCTATCGGAAACCATGCGCCGCCCAGCATACTACCGATGGTCGCATAGCCTACGCCGATAGTCATAAGCGAGCGCTGATCGTTCACCAGCAGCGCGAACAGCATTGCAAGCCCCACCGAGAACAGCATAAACAGCTCGTTTGCCCCGAGCGCTATCCAAAGCGGCACGGGCATTTCTCCGCCTATCGAATACGCGAACAGATTGAACAGCAGATTTGCCGCCGTACAGCAAAGCACCCCGAACAGGCTTATCCCGATAACGTATTCGGACGACTTCAGCGACGAGCATTTCATTCGGTCAAGTGTGCCAAGCTGCCTGTCGACAAGTATCTGATTGGAGATGAAAACGGTTATTCCCGAGATCACCATCAGCATAAAGCCGACCGACAGATCATAAGCGTCTGCGGTCTTTACGCGTTTATCGGTTTGCGAGTTTGCTTCGGCAAGCGTTACCGTATTCGGCGCTTTCTGCGAGGAGAGCATTTTTGAGAACGTCTCCGCATTATTGTCGGCTGCCTGCGATATCACCGAAACCCCGCGCATATAAGAGTTTATATAAGCCTCGATAAAGGCGGAATTCGCGTAGTCGTCGAGGGTGGTTATTTCGAGCTTTTCGGGAGTGCCGCTTATCGCCGAGCTTTCAAATCCCCGCGGTACTTCTATTATAGCAGAAATTTGTCTGTCAATCAAGCGGGTAGACAAAATATCGTAATTTTCGTAAATTGCCTCCATTCCGAGGGAATCCGTGAAATATTTTCCGAGGTTCTCTGAAAGCGCGCTGTTATCGCTGTCAACAATTCCGACGCTTACCGTATCCTCCGTATAAACTCCGGCGTCGGCGTTCGTTTTTCCGTAGAAGATAAAGCTCATAAGCGCGGCAGCGGATATCGCTAGAGCTATCGCAAGCTTGTTTCGGAGAATGCTGTTTTGAAATATCAATAATATTTTTCTCATGTGTTCTTTCTCCTTGAATTAACTTTGATACAGCCGAGAATTATCAGCGCCGCGAATATTATGATCGACCATACGGTAACGTTTAACGCTTTACCGTTCCTTGAAAATACCGTAAGATCAAACGCCGCGTCAAGAATTATCCGCGACGGGAAATAATCGGATACTCCCTTGATTTCGATGTCCTTTTGAAATACTCCCGAAAAGAAGAGCATTACCCACAGAAGCGGCATAAGAACAGCCCACGGCTGCATTTTTTCAAAAAGGAGATTTAACAGTACACCGACTGCCAGCAATGCCAATGACGAACATACGAACATTGTGAAAAGCATCAGATTTCCGTCAAGATCATTGCAATAATGCGCACCGAAAAACAGAGTGCTGGCAACCATTACCGTACCGACCTGCACCAGCACAAGCGGCAGATAGCCAAGTATTTTTCCGAAGTAGACGGCTGTTTTGCTTATCGGAGCGGAATTTAGACGGAGTATGGTACTGTTGGCGTATTCATCGCTGTACGCCGACGCGCCCGCAATGCACGAGCCGAAAAACACGATCACCACCGTCATCGCGACCGCGTAATAGTCCATCATGGTGCGCGTTCTGCCGAAATCGTGCGGCTGAACGTAATTATCCTCCGGCAGCTCTGTACCCATAAGAGCCTGCGGGTTTGTTTCAACGACCGACATATATGCCGCCGCGGTCTGGTTGTAACCGTCGATCAGCGCTTTTACCGTGCGGTTCTGTACGGCGCTGGTGCCGTTGTAGATCGTTATCTCCGAACCGTTTAATTTCACTGCGGCGGAATATTTTTCGGCAGCTCTCTCAAGCTCGTCTGCGGTTATCTTCTCGGCGCTGACGACCTCTTCCTCGTCGAGTGCGAGAATAAATTCCTCGAAAGCGTCCGCGGAATAATAATCGCTTGTTTCAATGCAGTACGCGATATTCAGTTTGCCGACAACGCTATCCGCGACTTCAATGCTTTCGAGCAGAGTACCGAGGAAAAAAGTGCAGAGGCTTGGGAACAGAATACTGAAAAACAACGTCGAGCCGTTGCGGAAACAGGAGCGTATCTCGTTTAAAATTACATGCAGCATATTTTTAATCATGCTCCCGCAGGGAGCACATCTCCTTTCGCGTTTTGTGTGGTTTTGCGCAGCAAAATTTTGGACGAAGTCCAAAAAGCGCAAAACCTGAGGTTTGAAAATTTAATTCAAACACTACCTCAGTTCTCTGCCCGTCAGAGCAATAAACACGTCTTCGAGGTTCATGGACTCGGAGGTTATACCGCAGATTGGCAGTCCGCGCTTTTGGATATGCTCAAGAAAAAGCGTGAAGTCCTTGCACGACGCGTTGATCTCGAGAATGATCTCGCCATTGTCGATACGTGCCTTTTTCACGTTGGGGAGCATTGAAAACTCGCTTATCAAATCGTCGGCAGGAAAGTTCGCCCTTACCTCAGTGGATATCTTCAGCGCCTTGCTGTCGCTTACCATCGAGATAAGCTCCTGCTCCGTGCCGCACGCGACAAATTTTCCGTGGTCGATTATCGCTATCCTGTCGCAGATATCCTCAACCTCGTTCATGTAATGAGAAGTATAAATTACGGTTGCGCCGCGCTCGCGAAGGGTCTTTATTGAGCCAAGGATGTGCTCGCGCGACTGCGCGTCAACGCCTACCGTGGGTTCGTCCATTATTATCAGCTTGGGGTGGTGTGCTATTCCGCACGCGATATTCAAGCGCCGCTTCATACCGCCCGACATCTTTTTCGGTTTCATCTTCGCGCGGTCGGACAGACCTACGAATTCGAGAGCCTCGCGCGCCGCCGAATTCAGTTCCTTGCCCTTTAATCCGTACAACGAGGCAAAAAATTTTACGTTTTCCTCCGCGTTCAAAAACGGATACAGCGCTATTTCCTGCGGCACCATACCGATAAACCGCCGTACCTTTTCTTTATCCTTTACAATATCCATTCCGTCCACCGTGACGCTGCCTTTGCCAAAATCGCAAAGCGACGTTATAACGTTCATGGTGGTGGATTTTCCCGCGCCGTTGGGACCGAGAAGTCCGAATATCTCGCGCTCGCCGACCGAAAAGCTCAGGTCGTCGACCGCGCAGAAGTCTCCGTAATTCTTTACAAGATTTTGTACGCTCAAAAATTCTTTCATTGCTCTACCGCCTTTCCGTATATAAGTATATCATATCCACACCGAGCGGGCAAGTGACTTTTGATAGATTTTCACTGTGACATTTGTCATATTTTTCTGTAATGAAATAAAAAACTCGGAAGTGACACACACTGCCGAGTTTTATTATAAATTTTCATTTAAAGGTATCAGTTGCCGCGGTATTCGGAAAGCTCGACCTCGATATCCATTTTTCTTACTCTTCCGAGAGAATCCGCTCTTGCAACCGTTACGGTAATGGTATCGCCGGGCTTTTTGCCCGCAAGTATCTCGCTGATAGTCGTGGTGTTGCCGTCATCGTCAAACACGTATTCGCCGTCAATCTCGGTAATCGTATCGCCGACAATAAGACCGCTCTTCGCAACTGCCATATCCTGATTTATTTCCGCTACAAGCAGACCCGCCGTCATTCCGCGGAACGAAGCCGTATACTCGTTGATAGGATTATAGGATATGCCAAGCACTGCGCGTCCCGAAACATAGCCCTTTGAGATGAGATCATCAATAACATCGCGGGCTTCGTTGATCGTTATCGCAAAGCCAAGGCTCTCCGCATAGTCGTACACGTATTTGGAGTTTACAACACCGACAACCTCTCCATACATATTGAACAGTGCGCCGCCCGAGTTACCGCTGTTGATGCCCGCGTCGGTCTGGATAGAGGACAGTCCGCGCGCGCTGTCAGATATCTGGCGGTTAAGACCCGAAACAACACCCTTGGAGACGGAGGTCTCAAGACCGAGAGGATTTCCTATCGCGATTACGTCATCGCCAAGGTGGAGCTGATTGGAGTCTCCGAGAACTGCCGCGGGGAGATCGTTAGCCTTGATCTTCAGCACCGCGAGATCGGTGTCCGCATCCGAACCGACAAGCTCCGCGTCGTAAGTCTCGGATGCGGAGATTCCCGTTTTCGGGTCGGTATTGTTGACCTTAACGGTGTACGAATCGGCATCCTCGACAACGTGGTTATTTGTCACGATATAACCGTCCTTGGAGATGATGATGCCGCTCGCCGAGCCGTAGAGCGTACTCTTGCCGCGCGAATTAACAAACACCTCGATGTATACGATGCTGTCCTGAACTGCCTTTACCAGATCTCTGGTATACATATATGTTCCGTCGGAGTTGTACTCGACCTCGTCGCTGATGTTGTGCTTTATGGCAACGTCTTGCTGAAGCTCGCTCAGCGTAGGTGCCGAGTTGATATTGTCCGAATTTACGGGGGAGATGTGGTCGCTTGAATTGCCGCGATCATTGCTGCCCGAAACTACCGCGGAATTCATGGACTTGCCTGCGATATACGCGCCGCCAAACCCCGCGCCGCCTCCGATGATAGCAACCGCAGCTATCATCGCCATAACCTTGAGCGTAGCGCCTTTGTGCTTTTTGGCGGGGCGAACGGGCTGAACAGGCTGAACGGGCACTGCCTGAACCTCCGGCTGTGTATTCTCGGTGGAAAATTTCTGTACATTGTCAAATTCGTTAAAGTCATTCATAATAATTCCTCCTATAAAACAGACTATTCTGTTGACTTTCTGTTATGTCTAAATTATAAATCCCTATTGTGTATAATGCGTGAAGTTATTTTGAATAAATAATTAAAACACAATGATGGTTTTTATAACATAAGTGGGAGTAAATTATTGCGATAAATTCTAATTTACATCACTGTTCCCTTGTTTGACGACCTTGTCCACCGCCAGCGCCAGCGCGCATTCCAGCCGTTTTCTTTGCAGCTCGCAGGAGAGCTTGTGCGGCTTGCGGCAGTCGCCCTCGTATATGAACGAGTTCGCGTTGCAGCCGCCCGAGCAGTAGAATTTCGCCCAGCAGTCCGCACAGCCGCCCTTGGAGTAAAGGTGTGTTTTCGCAAAATAGGTTTTGATCTCGTCGTTGAACGTGCCATCGTTTAGGTTGCCCATTTTCCACTTGTCTATTCCCACAAACTGGTGACACGGGTAAATGTCTCCGTGAGGGTCAACAGCTACATAATCGTTTCCGCACCCGCATCCGCGCAGTCTTTTTATCGCGCACGGTCCCTGATCGAGGTCGACCATAAAGTGGAAAAAGTTGAACTTTTTCTCAGTCCGGTTTGCCATAAGCTCGCACAGACGGTCGTATTCCTCGAAAATGCGCGGCAGGTCCTCTTCGGTGAGCGCATACGGCTCCTTTTCGTCGGTAACGACGGGCTCGGCGGAGAGCTGTTCAAATCCCAAATCACGCAGATGCAGTACGTCTTCGGTAAAGTCGAGGTTGTATTTCGTGAATGTAGCGCGGACATAGAAATCCTTGTCGCCGCGCTGAGCCACCAATTTCTGAAATTTCGGCACGATAACGTCATACGCGCTCTTTCCGTTGAGCGTCTTGCGGATACGGTCGGTAGTCTCGCGCCGGCCGTCCAGCGACAGCACAACGTTAACCATTTCGCGGTTTATGTAGTCGATCTTCTCGTCGTCAAGCAACACGCCGTTAGTCGTAATGGTAAAACGGAAATTCTTATTATGCTGCTTCTCAATGGAACGCGCATAATTCACCGTTTCGACGACGGTATCCCAAGCCATAAGCGGTTCGCCGCCAAAGAAATCAAGCTCAATATTCTCACGGTTAGCCGACTTCTCGATAAGGAAGTCGATAGCTTTTTTTCCTGTTTCGGAAGACATTATGCAGCGCTCGCCGCCGAAGTCGCCCGTCTGCGCGAAGCAGTACTCGCACCGCAGATTGCAGTCATGCGCGACATTAAGGCACATTGACTTTACGGGGCTCTTCACCATAGTCTCCGAATACTTCTGATAATCGTCATCTGCGAATAAAGAGCCGTTTTTATACAAAGAGTATAATTCCTTGTATGTTTCGCGAATGTCCTCCTCAGGGTAAGCGGAGAGCTTTTCGGGAAGCTCCGCGGGCATGTCCTCCGTTAGCGGAGCAGTAATGTGATCAAGCATATCAAACGCGCAGTCATCGAACACATGAACGCCGTTGCTGTCCGCGTCAAGTACTATATTATATCCTAACTGTTTAAACTTATGAACCATAACAACCTCAATAAATCAAAATAATAGGGCGAGATATCCCGCCCAAATTTACACACTTTTTTGCGCTTTCCCCGCCGAAAGCGAGGAAAACACAAAGACACACAACGTATTTACTTGACCGACTCGCACTTCTGATTAGCAACGGTGCAGGAGGTCTTGCAAGCGGACTGGCAGGAACTCTGGCACTTGCCGCAGCCGCCCTTTTCCGCGCTCGCCTTCAAGTTAGCCTTATTGATAGTTACAATATGCTTCAATGGTAACACCTCTTTCATATGTATTGCGATAACCGCTGTTATCTATTATAGCATATACCGACGAATTTTTCAAGAGGTTTTACGATTTTTTATCATTACCTTTTCCGTCAAAGGCTTTGCGTTCCACATAGCCCATCATCACGTTGTATGAAATGATTCGCGCGGCTACCGACACGATAAATCCCAATCCTATTCCCCATATCTTGCCCAGCGCCGCCGAAAATGCTATTATTGCCACGGCAAAAAGGGTCGGGACCACAAAGGTGAACTAATGCTCTCTTTTCCACTTTTTGGTAAAATATTGTTTTCTGTCTTCGAGCGAAAACGAGCTGTCCCCCAGCACGCTCTTAAGATTTTCCTCGGCGGCGGACTGCGCCTCCGTTTCGTCAAGGCGTTTGCCGCTCAATATTTCATTTATGCTGACCCCGTAAAACTTCGACAGCTCCATAAGCATTTCAACGGGCGGCATATAGTTACCGTTTTCCCAGCCGTGAAATCGTCTTGTTTGATGTGCCGAGCTTTTCCGCAAGCTGCTCCTGAGTAAGCTCTTGTTCGCGGCGCAGCTCCGAAAGGAATTTACCGATTTTAACAGTATCCATAGTTATCACCTCAGCAATATAATAACAAAATTATGAGGAAATGTACAGGACAAAAAACGCGAATGGCGCTGTTAAGCGAAAAAGCAAAAAGCCTCGCAGCCGCGAGGCTTTTAAATTTCCCACAATTACAACTCCTCGTCAGAATCCTCATCGGTCTCCTCGGAGAAAATATCGGTGTTCGAGAACGGTGACGCCTCGGCGGCAGCCTCGACCGCGCTGCTCTCGGGAACCGCATCCGCGACTGCCTTTGCGAGAGACGGTTCGTCTTCAACGTCCATATCCTCGTCAAAGTCGAAATCCCAATCGTCATCAATATCGTCGCTGTCCCAATCGTCGTAGTAGTTATCCTCGTTTTCCTTTTCGAGTTTTTTCTTGGTGATATAAGTCGCCGCGGCGATACCTCCCGCAACAGCCAGCGCACCCACCATAAAAATACCTAAAGCCTTCATAGCTATTCCTCCTTAAGCTTGCGGAAACCGTCAGTTTCCGTTCTGTACATCTATTATATACCTATTTCAAAAAATTTGCAAGTGTCAGCGAAAAATTTGGTAACTTTCACCAAACAGACTACATATTTCCTGTCATATTCATCAAAATCGAAATTGCCGCTATTGGCGCGGTCTCGCACCGCAGGATACGCTTCCCGAGCGATACCGACGCAAATCCCCACCGCTGAAGCTCCTCAGCCTCGGCAGGCTCAAAGCCGCCCTCGCTTCCGATAACGATATCCACATTTTTCCGAAATTCGCTGACCGCGCTTTTCAGCGGAACATCGGAGCACTCATAAAACATTATTCCCGTATTTTCGGGGGAAATGAAATTTTTTAAATCGGTAAATTCCACCGCGTTTTTTACAATCGGTATAATGCCGCGTCCGCACTGCTTTGCAGCCTCCAATGAAATTTTTTGGTATCTCGGCAGCTTTTTCGACATTTGCTTTTCGTCGGGTCTTGAAACGCAGCGTTTGGTAAAAATCGGAATAATTTCCGACGCGCCGCATTCCACAGCCTTTTGTACGATAAATTCCATTTTATCGCTTTTTGGCATTGCCTGAAACAGTCGCAGATAAACGCTCGGCTCGGCTTTGTTGATGCTTTTTTCCAGTACTCTAAACGTACAGTATTCGCCCGTCACCTCGTCAAGCTCAGCGAGATAATCGGTGCGATGACCGTCGCACAGCACCGCGGGACTGCCCTTTCGCATTCTCAGCACCGACGTGATGTGCTTTACGTCCTCTCCGCTTACGACCGCGTTCTCATCGGATATATTATCGGTGAAAAATCTGGGGTATCTCCAGCGCTCTGTCATAATATCACCTGTTTTTGTCCGGCTCCGCCTGTTTTTCCATTAGCGCGTAAAACTCGGGCATTGCCTTTTTGAAATTCAGCGGGTGAAACGTCTTTGCGTCCACGAACCCGTGAGAGCTCGTTCCCGTTGACAGCACCTCGGTCTCGCCCTTTCGTGTGACTGTATAATCGAATTCTATCCTCGCGGGGGTAAGCCGCGCAATCCTCGCTTCGATAAGCAGCGTGTCGTCGTACCTCGCGGGAAGTCTGTATCGGCAGGAAATGCCCGTAACGGGGAGCATTACGCCCCTTTTTTCCATTTCCGCGTAGCTCATGCCCGCCGCTTTGATATAGTCTGTCCGCGCTATTTCAAACCAGACGGGGTACACTGCGTGGTGGACCACACCCATGCAGTCCGTTTCGGCATACCGCACAGTTACTTCGGTAATATTGGGCATCGCAGCCACCTAAGTCCTTTCTCTTTTGTACTGGAACAATCCCGCACCTACCGCGAGTAGCTTATCGGGCAACATTTTGGCAAGGCAGACAGCCGTTTTCATAAAGCCGTTTTCGCTGATCATCAGCGTTCCCGCGAACATCTCTCTTACCGCATGCTCCGCAAGCTTTTCGCTGGGATACGGACGCGTAAGGAACTTCACGCGCGCAGTTTCGCCGAACTCAGTAGACACGGGCCCCGGGCAAAGCATCGAAATATGAACGTGACTGTGCTTTGAGCGCAGCTCTTCGGCGACTGCCTGCGTCATACGGACGATATACGCCTTGCTCGCGTAATAGGACGAAAACCACGGACCGGGCAGAAATCCCGCTATGCTTGCCGTATTTAGGATATATCCGCAGTCGCGGCGCTTGAAATCGCGCAGAAACAGCTTAAACAGTATGTGGAACGCCTTTATGTTCACATCGAGCATATCAAGCTCGCGTTCAAGATTTGTTTCTGTAAAATCACCGAAAACTCCATATCCCGCGTTGTTTATGAGAATATCAATATTATACTTGCGTACCTTGTTGTACAGCGCGAACACCTGATTTTCCTTTGACAGATCCGCGGCAATAAACATTACTTTTACGCCGTACTTTTCGGTGAGCTCGTTTTTAAGCTCGATAAGCCTGTCGCGGCGGCGCGCGGTGATTATTACGTTTATCCCGTGACTCGCGAGTGAGCGGGCGATGTCGCGTCCAATCCCCGAGCTTGCGCCCGTTACCAATGCAATCATATTCAACCTCATTTCTTAATTCTGAACGGCGCGAGCGGCAGCCCAAATCCACTGAAAATGTGGATGTCGGCGTAGTTCTTCCACAGATACCGTACTCCGCATGGGCGTTCGATTGCGTCGTCAGAGAGGAAAATGCGCTCGCCCGAAACGTCCGCGTAAACCGGTATGTATACGCCGTCCTCGCCGCACATCTCAAATCCCTCGGGCTCGCCCTTTACCTTGAAACCGCCGCGCGCGTTGGCGAACTGGAGCTCCACCATATCGCCGCGCCAAATAACGTTCTTCAACGTCGGCGCAAACGCTCCGTCGCAGCCGCCGTATACCATATCCAGCGCCTGCATTGCAAACCTGTGACCGACGGGTTGCTTGTCTTTGGGGTGAATATCGTCGCGCTCGCCGCAGTCGAGCAGCACTGCTATACCCGTGTTCTTGATTGTCTTGTACGCACGCATCTGAGCCTCGCGGATACGGCTCCAGCTGTCGCCGTCGGGGCTGCCGCCCGCATACATCGGAAGCTGTCCGATTATAAACGGCAGCTCGTCGTCGCCCCAAGCCTCGCGCCAGTTGCGGATAAGCTGCGTAAGCAGCGTATAATAAGCGTCGGGGTGGGTCTCATCGGTTTCGCCCTGATACCAAAGCACGCCGCCGAGAGTATACGGCAGCACGCGCGATACCATGCTCTCGTATAGGATACCCGGCGCGGTAGGGTTGCAGGGAGCCATAGGTCCGGGATAACGGTCGGGACCTACCGACATACAATATTCCAGACAGCCATCCCAGGTATGTTCACCCTCGGAAGCGTAGTATTCACCGCTCTTTTCCCACCATCTCTGCTGATATTTCTCGTATTCGCGGTAATCGGCTATGAGTTGATTTATGTCCTTGCCTTCAATGGCAGCGTCATAATCATCAAAGTAGACCTTTGTGTCGCCCGTCGCGTATTCGCGCTGTATCCAGCAGGAGGCGGAGGTTCCGCCCCAGTTGCAGCCGATAACGCCGACAGTCACGTCAAGATACTGCGACATCTCCTTGGCAAAGTAGTAGCCGACCGCGCTCCAGTGCGCCGCAGCATCCTTATCGGAGAAATCGGTCCACTTCGCGTTCTGCATATTTTCTTCATAGTCCTCATCGTAGATTGTTTTCTTGGGCACATAATAGTAGCGAACGTCCTTGGTATCATCATTTTCAAGCGCTTCCTTGCCGCCCTTGCAGTTGCATAGCTCGAATTCCATATTTGATTGTCCGCCCGCAAGCCACACCTCGCCGATAGCTACGTTCTCAATACGGATAACATTGTCGTTGTCCGCGTCGTAGAGCTTTAAAATAACAAAACGGCACGCTCCCATGGGCGGGAATACAATCTTCCACTTACCGTTCGTTACGGTACAGGAGGATCTGAAACCGCAGAGCTCGCCGATTACTTCTGTACCTTCATCGCCAGTTCCGAAAATGCAGATGTTCCTGCTCCTCTGCAAGACCATTCCGTTCGTAAAAATAGGCGCTGTCTGAAATTTTCCCATAGAGAATTCTCCTTTCAAGAATGTACTATTTATATTTTACCGCTTTTTGGACGAAATGTCAAGAAATATCTTTACAATTTTAAAAAAATATATTATAATAATAAGATAAGGATAATTTAAGCAAAAGCAGGTACGCATTTATAATATTTAACTAAAAATCATAGCAGCTCGTGGTGCATGGCTTGCTTTTAAATCAGGAGGATAGTATGTTTAGGCTGGCTAGGTATCTGAAGGAATTTAAGCTTAACGTTACCGTGGGCCCCGTATGTAAGTTTACGGAGGCGGTATTTGAGCTCATTGTTCCGTTGGTCATGGCGGAGATAATCGATGTGGGCATAAAGAACGGCGATACGGATTATATCTGGAAGCACGGCATGATACTGGTGGTGCTTGCGGTGTGCGGGCTTACGTTTGCGCTTATCTGCCAATATATGGCAAGCGTAGCCTCGCAGGGCGTGGGGACGCGACTGCGCGACGATCTGTATAAGCACATCAATACGCTGTCGTATAAGGAGCTTGACAAGCTTGGCACGGCGGCGCTGGTTACGCGCATTTCCAACGACGTCAACCAAGTGCAGACCGCTGTGGCAATGCTTATAAGATTGGTGGTAAGAGCGCCGTTTTTGGTAATAGGCGCTACGGTCATGGCGTTTACTATTTCGGCGCGGCTGTCGCTGATATTCCTCGGGGCAATGGTGGCGATAGTCGCCGTGATGTACCCGATAATGCGCGTTACGGTAAAGCTGTTCAAGAAACAGCAGAGGTCGCTTGACGGAATTTCGCGCATAACAAGGGAGAATTTGTCGGGAGTGCGCGTTGTAAGAGCATTCTCGCGGCAGGAGCACGAAACGAATCGCTTTGAGGAGACCGCCGAGGAATACAGAAAGTTCGCGGTAAAGGCGGGTAGGATAAACGCTCTGCTCAACCCCGCGATATTCGTGGCGGTGAACGTCGCGTATCTGCTGATAGTGTGGCTTGGCGGCGGCTTTGTGGACACGGGTATCGACGGTATGACACAGGGTAAGGTAATAGCGCTCGTTAACTATATGACGCAGATATCGCTCGCGTTAGTTGTTGTAGCCAATCTGGTGACTATATTCACAAAGGCGGCAGCATCTGCGGCGCGAATCAATGAGATTTTCGATATGCAACCCTCGGTAGTCGGTGCAAAGACATCACCCAAACAGAACGAAAACGCTCCCGCAATAGAATTCGACAACGTAAGTTTTTCCTATGTTGGCGGCAACACGATGTTGCAAAGCCAACGCCAAGGGGGCGGCACGGATGCCGCCCAACCAAGCGTTGGCGGCGAAAATTCGCTTGAAAAGCTGTCATTCACGCTTGGCAGGGGAGAGACCCTCGGAATAATCGGTGGTACCGGCTCGGGTAAGTCAACACTCGTCAACCTGCTTTGCCGTTTCTACGACTGCGGCAGCGGTGCGGTAAAGGTCAACGGCGCGGACGTGCGCGACTATCCGACCAAAGAGCTGAGACGGCTTGTTGGCATAGTGCCGCAGAAAACCGAGCTGCTAAGCGGTACACTCCGGGAGAATATGACCCTCGGCAGAACGGATATCACCGATAAACAGATACAAAAAGCGCTTGAGATAGCGCAGGCAAAGGATTTTACGGACAATCTCGACGGCGGACTTGACGCTAGAATACTTCAGGGCGGCAAAAACCTCTCGGGCGGACAAAAGCAGCGCTTGACTATTGCGAGAGCGGTCGCGCAGAATCCCGAGATATTGATACTTGACGACAGCTCAAGTGCGCTTGATTACGCAACGGACGCGAACCTGCGCAAGGCTTTGAAAACGCTGCCAATGACGTGTGTTATTGTGTCACAGAGGGCGAACTCCATACGCCACGCCGATAAAATAATCGTGCTGGACGACGGCGAGGCTGTCGGTATCGGCACTCACGCTCAATTATTGAAAACCTGCGAGGTATATCATGAAATATGCCTTACGCAGTACACCGAGGAAGAGCTTCTCGAACAGGAGAACGAGGATAGCAAGGAAGGGGGAGCTGAATAATGGATAACAAGCGATTGACGAAAAAAGGCGCTCTCGGACGAATTCTGCGCTATATGAAAGGGCAGATACCGCTTGTGGTGCTCGCTATAGCGTGCGCGGCGGGGAGCGTCCTGTTGTCGCTGTACACTACCGTGCTGATAGGCAGGGCGGTGGACTGTATCGTTGACGGCAGCGTGAATTTTGAGAGCATGATCCCCATTTTAATAACGATAGCAATAATAATCCCAATGGTCGCGCTGCTCCAATGGCTGATGTACTTCTCGACCAACAAGATAACCCACAAGACCGTAAAGCAGCTCCGCGCGGATATTTTTGCGCACTTGCAGCACCTGCCTCTTGCCTATATCGACGCGAACTCCCACGGCGACATTATCAGCCGCGTGGTCAACGACGTTGATGCGGTGAGCGAGGGCTTATTGCAGGGCTTTCAGCAGCTTTTCACGGGCGTTGTGACGATAATCGGCACGCTTGTTTTCATGGCAAAGCTCAACTGGCAGATAACGCTTGTAGTAGTTTGTATTACGCCGCTGTCGTTTGCGGTCGCGGCGATAATATCCAAGCTCTGCTTCAACAAGTTCAAGGAGCAGTCCGCGATAAAGGGTGAGCTTACAGGCTATATCGACGAGCATATCGGCGGTCAGCGGCTCGTCAAGGCTTTCGGGTTTGAAAAGACCGCCGAGGCGCAATTCGGCGAGATCAACGAGCGGCTGAACGTCTGCGGACGTATAGCACAGTTTTATTCGGCACTGACAAACCCCTGTACCCGTTTCGTGAACTCGCTCGTATACGCGGGAGTAGGTGTATTTGGCGCGCTGAACGCTGTCAAGGCGGTGTCGGGTGGATTCACGGTCGGCGACCTTAGCTGCTTTTTGCAGTATGCGAACCAGTACACCAAGCCGTTCAACGAGATATCGGGCGTTGTTACAGAGCTTCAGAACGCATTGGCCTCGGCTTCGAGAATATTCGCGCTTATTGACGAGAAGTCCGAAAGCTCCGACGAGAATAAAAAAGTGCTCGAAAAATGCGACGGACGTGTTCAGATCAAGGACGTATCGTTCTCTTATGTACCCCAAAAGCCGCTTATTGAGAACCTGAACCTTGATGTTAAGAGCGGTCAGCATATCGCGATAGTAGGTCCTACGGGCTGCGGTAAGACCACGCTGATAAACCTGTTAATGCGCTTTTACGATGTTGTGAGCGGAGAGATAACGGTAAGCGGATTGCCCGTCAAGGACATCACACGCAACAGCTTGCGCGGCAATTTCGGTATCGTATTGCAGGAGACATGGGTATTCCGCGGGACAGTTCGCGATAATATCGCTTACGGAAAGCCCGACGCTACGTTAGAGGAGATAACTGCTGCCGCCAAAGCAGCCCATGCGCACAGTTTTATAAAGCGCCTGCCGCAGGGTTATGATACCGTTATCACCAATGACGCGGAGCTGTCGCAAGGGCAGCGGCAGCTGCTGTCGATAGCGAGAATAATGCTCTCGCTGCCTCCCATGCTGATACTCGACGAGGCTACGTCCTCGATAGATACGCGCACAGAAATGAAGATACAGAACGCTTTTGACAAGTTAATGCAGGGGCGCACTAGCTTTGTAGTGGCTCACAGGCTTTCGACTATTCGTGAGGCGGATTGTATATTGGTTATGAAGTCGGGGCATATAGTCGAGCAGGGCACGCACGCGGAACTTATGGAAAAAGGCGGTTTCTACGCGGAGCTGATACGCTCGAGGCAGGAGGGGTAATTTATGACAGAAAAAGAAAAAATGCTTACTGGAAAATACTATTTGGGCTGGGACGCAGAACTGATTGCGGAAAGAGAGCAAACCAAAGATCTGCTGTTTGATTTTAACAGCACAAGACCCACGCTCAGAAAAGAACGTGAACAAATGATTAAAAAAATCTTTGGAAGAACGGGTGAAAGATGTTGGATAGAATCACCGTTTTTCTGTGATAACGGATACAATATATCTGTTGGAGAAAATTTCTTTGCCGCTGCTAACTGCGTTATGCTGGATTGTGGAAAAATAACTATCGGCGATAACGTTCTGATAGGACCAAATGTTGGGATATATACGCCAAATCATGCGTTTGATAGTAAAGAACGTGCGGAAGGATATGAAAGATCGTTGCCCATAGTTATCGGAGATGACGTCTGGATAGGCGGAAGCGTTTCTATTGTTGGCGGCGTAACTATAGGAAGCGGCTCAATAATTGCCGCGGGCAGCGTTGTGATAAAAGATATACCAAGCGGCGTTATTGCCGGAGGCAATCCCGCAAGGGTGCTTCGTGAGATTACGGAAAACGACAAAATATTTAAGGGATAAATTCCTGTATATGCATTACCGCATTTTACTTTGAGCATAAAGAAAGGTTGGTACTATGCAGATTCCAAAACGAATAGCCGCGGGACTAATCAACGCGCTGAAAGGCGGCGTTGTGCCGCGCACGGGACTTGGTTATATCGCGGTCGGGCGTACCGACGAGATCAACGCCCTATTACACGATGTCGCGATAGCCGAAGACGGCGGAGCGTTCTTCCGCTTTATCGTTGGCAAATACGGCAGTGGCAAGAGCTTTTTGATACAGACCATGCGTCAGCACGTAATGGACAGGGGCTTTGCCTCCGCCGACGCGGACTTGTCTCCCGAGCGCAGACTTATGGGTACAAAAGGGCAGGGGCTCGCTACCTATCGCGAGCTTATGCGCTCACTCTCCGTGAAGGCCAAGCCCGACGGCGGCGCGCTGTCGCTGATTCTCGAGAAGTGGATAAACGGCGTTCGCGGCGAGGTCATAGCGGACGGAATGTCTCCCGACAACGCGTTCTTCGACACCGAGGTCGAAAAACGTATCTACGCGAAAATAAACGGCTTGGAGGATATGGTCCACGGCTTTGATTTCTCCGCGGTAATAATCACGTATTACCGCGCCTTCCGCGACGGTAACGACGAGCGGCAGAGTAAAGCCGTCCGCTGGCTTCGCGGCGAGTACTCCACCAAGACCGAGGCAAAGCAGGACTTGAGTGTAAACGTCATAATTTCCGACGATAACTGGTACGATTATATCAAGCTGATGACGGCGTTTCTTGTGAACGCTGGCTACAAGGGCTTAGTCATTATGATCGACGAGCTTGTGAATATAATGAAGATATCCAATTCGGTAACGCGTCAGAATAATTACGAGAAGATACTCATGATGTATAACGACGTAATGCAGGGAAAAGCCTCGCATCTCGGGATAATTATGGGCGGCACTCCGCAGTGTGTGGAGGACACGCGCCGCGGTGTGTTCAGCTACGAGGCGCTGCGTTCTCGATTGGAACGCGGACGTTACGCGACAGATGAAACGCATGATATGTTAGCGCCTATAATCAGGCTTAATCCGCTTTCTTATGAGGAATTGACAGTCTTGACCGAAAAGCTTTCCGAGATACACGCGCTGCTGTATGATTACGAGCCGAAAATAACGCTCGAGGACAGGATATTTTTCGTCAAGGCAGAGTTTGAGCGCGTAGGTGCACAGACAAACGTCACGCCGCGTGAGATGATACGCGACTTTATAGAGCTGCTGAATATAGCGTATCAGCATCCCGAAAAAACGCTCCCGCAACTTATGGGCGAGGAGGAATTCAAATTCGCCGAGGGAGAGGGCGATAATTCCGAAAACGCGGACGGATTTGAAGATTTTGATTTGTGAGGACTTATGGAAATTATTAACTATTTTGAATGCAATAACAAACAGCATTGGCTTGACGAGATCAAGAAAAGCGATTGGCGCGCGGCTCTGACGTTGGCTGAATTTCTGGAGAGCGGAACGTTCTTTGAAAAGCTGGGCGACGGCATTTTGCTGCTGCTTACGGACGGCGACAAACTGGTTTCGTTTGTAACGTTCGCGCGGAATGACTGTATCGACGATAAGTCGCTGTATCCGTGGATAGGCTTTGTGTTCACTTTTTCCGAGTACCGCGGTCACAGATACGTCGGACAGCTTATCAAGCGCTGCGAGGATACAGCGCGGGAACATTCTGTCAATAACATCTATATCTGCACCGATCACATAGGCCTTTACGAGAAATACGGATATTCGTACCTCGAAAACCGCGTCGACATCTACGGCGACGACAGCAGAATTTATGTAAAGAAAATAATGAGTTGAGATAATGGGACAAAATAACATTTTCTATCGGCTCGCGCCGTTTATTCAGGACTACATCTACCGCAACAAGTGGGAGGAGCTGCGAGATATTCAGGTCGCTGCCGCCGAGATAATCTTCGACACCGACGACAATTTGCTGCTCACCTCGGGTACGGCGAGCGGGAAAACCGAAGCCGCGTTTCTTCCCGTGATAACACAGCTCTGGGAGAACCCCGCAGGCAGCGTGGGCGCGCTGTACATTTCGCCGTTGAAGGCGCTGATAAACGATCAGTTTGAGCGGCTGGAGGAGCTGCTGGAGGAGGCGGACATCCCCGTCACGAAATGGCACGGAGACGCCTCTCCCTCCGCGAAAAAGAAACTCGTCAAAAATCCGCACGGCATAATGCAGACCACCCCAGAAAGTCTGGAGAGTCTGCTTATGCGTAACAGCTCCAACGCCTACCGACTGTTTTCCGACCTGCGGTTCGTTATTATTGACGAGGTTCATTATTTTATGGATAACGACCGCGGTTTGCAGCTTCTGTCGATATTGGAGCGCCTTCAGCGGCTTATCGGTTTTATTCCGCGGAGAATAGGTCTTTCCGCGACCCTCGGCGACTGCACCAATGCCGAGAAATGGCTCTGTATGGGTACGGACGCGCCATGCAATACCCCTAGAGTTCACGATAAAAACCGCAGGGTGCGCTTGTCGGTACGGTTCTTTCCGTTAGCCGAAAAGATCCCCAACTCCGACAGCAAAACGCTTCTTGAGCATTATTACGAATATCTCTACGAGAGCACTCACGCCAAGCGGTGCATACTGTTCTCCAACAGCAAGGGCGAGGTGGAGGAGAACATCGCGCATATGAAGCGTCTGTCCGAGAAAAATCATGGTAATGACTGCTATCTTGTCCACCACGCGAATATTTCCCCCGCGCTGCGCGAATTCGCCGAAAAGCGAATGAAGTCGGGCGAGCTGCCCGTATGTACGGGGGCGACGGTAACGCTCGAGCTCGGTATCGACCTCGGACATCTGGAGCGTATAGTACAGACGGGCTGTCCGCTCACGGTTTCGGGACTGGTACAGCGTCTCGGACGGACGGGACGTCGCGGCGACGCAATCGGGGAGATGTGCTTTGCATTCCGATGGGATATGAGCCTGCCGCCGAATACGTTTTATAAAGAGGTCAACTGGGATATCGTGATGTGTGCGGCAATGATACTACTGTACACCCGCGAAAAGTGGGTCGAGCCGATGTATCTCCCCAAGCTGCCTTACAGCCTGCTGTATCATCAGACCATGTCGATACTTGCGGCTAGCGGTTCGGTTCAGCCAAAGGAGCTTGCGCGTCAGGTGCTAACGCTGGCGGTTTTCCGATATATTTCCAAGGAGGATTATCTGCTGCTTCTGCGTCATATGCTTGAGAACGGACAGCTTGAGCGCGGCGAGGACGGGCTGATGATCGGCGAAGAGGGCGAGGCTGCCGTGAACAATTACGAGTTTCTGGCAGTGTTCTCCGTTCCCGTTGAATACACGGTGCGGAGCAGTGCGGGAAACGGCGCGTCCGCGGAGATAATCGGAACAGTACAGAACCCGTTCCCGCCAAAATCGCAGTTCGCGCTGGCGGGGCAGGCATGGGAGGTCACGGAGCTTGACAAAAAGCAGCAGACAATCTACGTAAAGAAAATAGAGGGCATTTCAGCGAATATGTGGACGGACACGGGTAACGGATACGTCCACACCAAGGTAATGAAAAAAATGCTTGAAGTCTTGCGCAGCGACGAGCAGTACGCGTTTCTCGACGAGAGCGCCCGCAAGCGCCTTGACGATATCCGTCGTCTTTGCCGAAACGCGACGATGAGCGGCGTGAGTGAGAGTGGAAACGAGCTTATGGGCGGAACCGTATTCGAGGGCGAGAGGGTGATCGTAGCACTTTCCGAAACGGTATTCGCGGTATTTCCATTCCTGGGAACTCGCGGCACGATGGCGTTGCTTTACGCACTTCGCGAACGCGGATTTCAGGCGAACGTATGGCTTCAGCGCTACATTCCCGTGTGCATTGAGGTGCAGACCGATATGGGCAGGGAAGCGCTTATTGCCGCGCTGAACAAAATAAAGGAGAATGGCGCGGACAAGTATTCGTTCCGAATTCCCGAAAACTGTGAGATAGCGGGGAAGTTTAACGACTATATTCCTCGGCAGCTGCTGACAAAGCAGTATATCGAGGACTATCTCGACACCGACGAATTAAACCTTATTGAATAAAATAAAAATGCCGCTGTTCAAACGAACAGCGGCAAATAATGTTTTATTAATCGCTAAATTACTCAGCAATCTTGGTAACAACGCCGGAGCCAACGGTACGGCCACCCTCACGGATAGCGAAACGCAGACCTTCCTCAATAGCGATAGGAGTGATAAGCTCAACGTCCATTACAACGTTATCGCCGGGCATGCACATTTCCTTATCGGCAGGAAGAGTTATTACGCCAGTAACGTCGGTAGTTCTGAAGAAGAACTGCGGACGGTAGTTGGAAACGAACGGTGTATGACGGCCGCCCTCTTCCTTCTTAAGAACGTAAACCTGACCGCTGAACTTGGTGTGCGGGTGAATAGAACCGGGCTTGCAGAGAACCTGACCACGCTCGATCTGATCACGTGTGATACCACGGAGCAGTGCGCCGATGTTATAGCCTGCAACAGCCTCGTCAAGGGTCTTTCTGAACATCTCAAGACCTGTAACAACAGTGCTCTTGGGCTCGTCAACCAAACCGGTGATCTCAACGGTATCATTTACCTTTACAATGCCACGCTCTACACGACCGGTAGCAACTGTACCACGACCGGTGATGGTCATAGTATCCTCAACAGGCATCAGGAAAGGCTTGTTCTCGTCTCTCTCAGGAGCGGGAATGTAGGAGTCGATAGCCTCCATCAGCTTCTTGATGCAAGCGTACTCGGGAGCGTCGGGATCCTTGGAATCGGAATCCAAGGCAACCTTTGCGGAACCGCGGATAATCGGGATATCGTCTCCGGGGAAGCCGTTCTTGGACAGCTCGCCGCGGATATCCATATCAACCAGCTCAAGCATCTCATCGGGATCGTTGTACTCACCGGTAGCGGGATCGTACTCGCCAGCGTCATCGCACTTGTTGATAAATACAACCATTGCGGGAACGCCAACCTGACGTGCGAGCAGAATGTGCTCCTTAGTCTGAGCCATAGGACCGTCGGTACCTGCAACTACGAGTACAGCGCCGTCCATCTGAGCCGCACCGGTAATCATGTTCTTAATATAGTCGGCATGTCCGGGGCAGTCAACGTGAGCGTAGTGACGCGCATCGGTCTCATACTCAACGTGAGCGGTATTAATCGTAATACCACGCTCTCTCTCCTCGGGAGCCTTATCGATCATATCATAAGCCTCAAACTTAGCCTGACCCTTGAGTGCGAGCCACTTTGTGATAGCTGCGGTCAGAGTGGTCTTACCATGGTCAACGTGACCGATGGTACCGATATTAACGTGGGGTTTGCTGGAATTATATTTTTCCTTAGCCATTGGTATTTCCTCCTTTTAATAGGCATTTGGGCGTTTCGCCCGAAAAATGTTTACAGTAATATTCTACCATTTTTTATGGAAAAAATCAAGTGGTTTTCTCGATAATCCACAAATATTTTCAACAAAATGTCAACAAAGGTTAATCATTCTGCTTTCTCTTGGACATAATGCCCTCGGCAATGTTCTTCGGAACCTCGATATAGCTGTGCGGCTCCATAACGTACTGACCGCGTCCCTGTGTCTTGGAGCGGAGATCGTTTGAGTAGCCAAACATCTCTGACAGCGGAACAAGAGCGGTGATCTGCTCCGTACCGAAACGCGATTCCTGACCCTGGATCTGTCCGCGGCGCGAAGTCAAGTCGCCGATAACCGTACCCGTATAATCGGACGGACATACGACAACGACTTTCATAATCGGCTCGAGAATGATCGAGCTTGCCTTTCTGAGCGCTTCCTTGATTGCCATAGAACCCGCGATCTTAAACGCCATTTCGGACGAGTCTACCTCGTGGTAGGATCCGTCGTACAGCGAGACCTTAAGATCTACAACGGGATAACCCGCGAGAACGCCCGCATTCAGCGCACCCTGGATACCTGCGTCAACAGCGGGGATAAACTCCTTCGGGATCGCGCCGCCGACTACGTCATTGCTGAACTCATAGCCCTTGCCGCTCTCGTTAGGCTCAACGCGGATCTTTACGTGACCGTACTGACCCGAACCGCCCGACTGACGCTTGTACTTCATATCAACATCGGCATTGCCCGTAATGGTCTCCTTGTAGGCAACCTGCGGTGCGCCGACATTAGCCTCTACCTTGAACTCACGCAGAAGTCTGTCTACGATGATCTCGAGGTGCAGCTCGCCCATACCCGCGATAATGGTCTGACCTGTCTCCTGGTTCGTCCAGGTCTTGAAGGTCGGATCCTCTTCTGCAAGCTTTGCAAGACCGATAGCCATTTTCTCCTGACCTGCCTTGGTCTTAGGCTCAATAGCCAGATCAATAACAGGCTCTGGGAAGTCCATGGACTCGAGAATGATCGGGTGAGCGGGATCGCAGAACGTATCGCCCGTAGTAGTATACTTAGTACCTACAACTGCCGCGATATCTCCGCACGGACATGCTTCGATGTCCTGTCTGTGGTTGGAATGCATCTGCAGGATACGTCCCATACGCTCATTCTTATCCTTGGTGGAGTTGAGGACGCTCGTACCCGCTTCAACAAAACCGGAGTAAACTCTGAAGAAGCAAAGCTTACCAACAAACGGGTCTGTCGCGATTTTGAACGCAAGAGCGGAGAACGGCTCCTTATCGCCAGGATGACGCTCCTCCTCCTCGCCGGTATCGGGGTTTGTACCCTTGATAGCGGGGATATCGAGAGGCGACGGCATAAAATCGACGATAGCGTCGAGCAGCTTCTGAACGCCCTTGTTTCTGTAAGAAGTACCGCAGCATACGGGAACAAACTTGTTTTCGATCGTACCCTTGCGTATAGCCTTCTTGATCTCCTCTGCGGTGAAGTCCGCGCCCTCGTTCTCAAGGTAGCGCTCCATAAGGTCGTCGTCGAGCTCGGCTACCTTTTCAAGCAGGTTTGCTCTGTACTCCTCGGCTTTGTCCTTCATATCCGCGGGAATCTCCTCGACACGCATATCCTTGCCGAGGTCGTCATAGTAGATATCGGCATTCATCTCAATAAGGTCGATAATGCCCTTGAAGTCCTGCTCAGCGCCGATAGGGAGCTGAATCGGAACAGCGTTGCACTTCAGTCTGTCGTGCATCATATCCACTACGTTATAAAAGTTCGCGCCCATAATGTCCATCTTATTTACATAAGCCATTCTGGGTACGTGATAGTTGTCCGCCTGACGCCAAACTGTTTCGGACTGCGGCTCAACGCCGCCCTTTGCACAAAATACAGTGACAGAGCCGTCAAGCACTCTCAGAGAACGCTGAACCTCAACAGTGAAGTCAACGTGTCCGGGAGTATCGATAATATTGATACGGTGCTCTTTCCAGAACGCGGTGGTAGCGGCGGAGGTGATAGTGATACCTCTCTCCTTCTCCTGATCCATCCAGTCCATCGTGGAAGCGCCCTCGTGCGTCTCACCCATTTTGTAGTTGACGCCCGTATAGAACAGGATACGCTCCGTGGTGGTGGTTTTACCCGCGTCGATATGAGCCATGATACCAATATTACGTGTCATTTCAAGAGAAACGTCTCTTTTCATAAATTCCTCCGTAATATGCCAGCTCAAGAATTAAACGCCGCAGAGTTTCGTACGGTGAAAAATACTCGCGCACAAAAATCCGCAAATGTTTGATTGAGCTAAACGGCGTTTAATTTTACCACTTAAAGTGTGCAAATGCCTTGTTAGCCTCTGCCATCTTATGTGTATCGTCGCGCTTCTTGCACGCTCCGCCCTGATTGTTCAGTGCGTCGCAGATCTCGTTTGCAAGTCTTTCTTTCATCGTCTTTTCGCTGCGGTCACGGCTGTACTTGGTTATCCAACGCAAGCCGAGAGTGCGGCGTCTTTCGGGACGAACCTCCATAGGAACCTGGTAGGTCGCACCGCCGACACGTCTTGCTTTGACCTCAAGTTGGGGCATAATGTTCTCCATTGCCTCCTCAAAAGCCTCAAGCGGCTCCTTGCCGGTCTTTTCGGCAACGATCTCAAACGCGCCGTAAACGATCTTCTGGGCTACGCCCTTCTTTCCGTCAAGCATGATGTTGTTGATAAGTCTTGTTACCAACTCCGAACCGTAAAGCGGATCCGGCAGAACCTCACGCTTGGGGACATTACCTCTTCTTGGCACTTTAACTTCCCTCCTTACATTATTGTGGGGTCAATTAATGATCCCCAATGAAATCATAGGTACTCGAAAGCGTTTCACTCCCGCTATCCAAACAAAAGGCAATGCTTTATCGCTAAATAATGCCTGTTTGACAGCTTTTCAGGAATTGAAATTATGCCTTCTTTCCTGCCTTCGGACGCTTTGCACCATACTTGGAGCGTCCCTGCATTCTCTTGTCAACACCCTGAGCGTCGAGAGTTCCTCTTACGATGTGGTAACGCACACCCGGGAGGTCCTTAACACGCCCGCCTCTGATGAGTACAACGGAGTGCTCCTGCAGTTTGTGTCCGATACCGGGGATATACGCCGTTACCTCATAGCCGTTGGAGATCTTGACTCTGGCCACCTTTCTCATAGCTGAGTTAGGCTTCTTGGGAGTCTGAGTTCTTACAGCGGTGCAAACTCCGCGCTTCTGAGGAGAGTGCTGGTCGATCTGCTCCTTGTGGAGGGTATTCATACCCTTCTGGAGAGCCGGCGCTTTGGATTTCTTTGTGGAAACCTGACGGCCCTTACGAACAAGCTGATTAAACGTAGGCACTATTTTTCACCTCTTCCTTAAATATAAATTATTCCGTGTATTATTATTTCCTCTTATAGAAAAATATACTAACACACATTCATAAATTATATAGTAAAAAGCGGCGTTTGTCAAGGCTTTTTTCAAAACTTTGTGACAACCGCCGCTAAAAATTATTTAGAAAATTTGCTTTTTGTGCATTTTAACGAACACCGATCAAGCATTCTCATTGTCTGTGATGCCGTTGTTGGCCTCCATATTGGAAACTGCCTCGATATTGACGTTTATTTCATCGTCTATATGACCTTCAAGCTCGGCAGCGAGAGCCTCCTGCTCCGCCTTTGCCTCCGCTTCGGCAGCAGCCGCGGCCGCCTCCTCCTGCGCTCTGAGTCCCGTACCTGCGGGAATAAGCTTACCTATTATGATGTTCTCCTTAAGACCCGTCAGCGGATCAACCTTGCCGCGAATAGCCGCCTCGGTGAGTACCCTGGTGGTCTCCTGGAACGAGGCGGCGGACATAAAGCTGTCGGTCGCCAGAGACGCCTTTGTGATACCGAGCAGTACGGGCTCGCAGGTCGGCATTTCAATCGTTTCGCCTTGTTCCGCGCGTTCTTTCAGCTCATCGCATATCGCGACGTATTCGTTCTTTCCTACTACCGATCCTGCAAGAAGCGTGCTTTTTCCGGGTTCGATGATCCTTACCTTGCGCATCATCTGACGCACGATCACCTCAATGTGCTTGTCGTTGATATCAACACCCTGTTGACGGTATGGCTTCTGAACCTCGCTGATAAGGTAGTCTTGAACAGCCTTTTCGCCCTTTACGGCAAGAACATCCGGTGGGTTGATAGAGCCCTCTGTCAACGGATCTCCCACCTCAACGCGGTCGCCGTCCTGAACCTTCGGACGGTATCCGAAGGGTACGGCATACGCCTCCTCGGTGCCGTCATCGGCAGTAATTATAGCGTGACGCGTTTTCTTGATCTCCTCGAACCTTACCGTGCCCGCAACTCTCGTGATGATCGCCGCATTCTTCGGATGACGGCTCTCGAACAGCTCCTCAACACGCGGAAGACCCTGTGTGATATCGTCCGCGCCGACAACGCCGCCCGTATGGAAGTTACGCATCGTAAGCTGTGTACCGGGCTCGCCGATAGACTGCGCTGCGATAACGCCCACTGCCTCGCCCTTGGTGATCAGCTGACCGTTCGCGAGGGAAGCGCCGTAGCACTTAGCGCACACGCCGTTTCTCAGCTCGCAAGTAAGCACAGAGCGCACCTTCACTCGTTCAACGCCCGTTTTAACTATTTTTGCCGCGTCACTGTCCGTGAGCAGTTTATCTCTGGATATGGTAAACGAACCGTCGGGTGCGGTGAAATCGTCCGCAAGAAAGCGTCCGACAAGCCTCTCGCCGAGCTTTTCAATAAGCTCGCCGCCCTCGCGTATCTCGTATACCTCAATACCGTTGGTCGTTCCGCAGTCGTCGCCGCGGATAATTACCTCCTGCGATACGTCGACAAGACGTCTCGTCAGATATCCCGAGTCGGCAGTACGGAGCGCTGTATCGGCAAGTCCCTTACGTGCGCCGCGCGAGGAGATGAAATATTCGAGGACGTTCAAGCCCTCACGGTAATTCGCTCTGATAGGCATCTCTATAGTCGCGCCAGAGGTATTCGCGATAAGTCCGCGCATGCCGGCGAGCTGCCTTATCTGTGCGTCCGAACCACGTGCGCCCGAGTCCGCCATCATGTAGATGTTGTTATAATGGTCGAGATTGTTGGTAAGCGCAGTCGAGACCAGTTTTGTCGCGTGCTCCCAGGTGTCGATAAAGTTCTTTTTGCGTTCGCTGTCGGAAATAAATCCGCGTGAGAACTTCTTGTTCATATCGGCTATCTTTTCATCCGCCTGCTTGATTATCTCGGCTTTCTGCGGGGGAATCTCGGCGTCACAGACAGCAACGGTGATACCCGAGCGAGTAGAGTACTTATACCCCATAGCCTTGATCTTATCAAGCACCTGTGCGGTGGTAGCAGTACCGTGTATTTTCAGGCAGCGGTCAATGATTTTTCCGAGCTCCTGCTTTCTTACCTTAAAACCTATCTCATAATCCAATTGATGATCCGGATCGCTTCTGTCAACGTAACCAAGATCCTGCGGGATATGTTCGTTGAAGATGATACGTCCCGCCGTAGTAGGCACTATTCTTGTAATAACGGTATCGCCCAGATCCTTTGTAACGCGTACCTTTATAGACGCGTGAATGGTGATTATACCGTCCTGATAAGCCATTATAGCTTCGTTAGCGTCACGAAATACCTTGCCCTCGCCCTTTTCGCCCGCCTTGTCAATTGTCAAATAGTACGAGCCGAGAACCATATCCTGTGTGGGAACGGTAACGGGTTTTCCGTCGGAGGGCTTGAGCAGGTTCTTTGCGGCGAGCATAAGAGTTCTCGCCTCTTCCTGCGCCTCGTTGGAGAGCGGGAGGTGGACTGCCATCTGGTCGCCGTCGAAGTCCGCGTTGAATGCGGTACAGCACAGCGGGTGCAGCTTGATAGCGCGTCCCTCTACCAGAATGGGCGAGAACGCTTGAATACCCAATCTGTGCAGTGTAGGTGCACGGTTAAGCAGTACGGGATGATCCTTGATAACGTTTTCAAGCGAATCCCAGACCTTATCGTCCGCGCGCTCAACAAGCTTTTTAGCCTGCTTGATATTCGGCGAAACGCCGTTCAGCACCAGATCGTTCAGCACAAACGGCTTGAACAGCTCCAACGCCATTTCCTTAGGCAGACCGCACTGATCCATTTTCAGCTCCGGACCTACGACGATAACCGAACGTCCCGAATAGTCAACGCGCTTACCGAGCAGGTTCTGACGGAAGCGTCCCTGTTTGCCCTTGAGCATATCGGACAGCGATTTAAGCGGACGGTTGTTTGAACCCGTGTAGGCTCTGCCGTGCCTTCCGTTGTCTATCAGCGCGTCAACAGCCTCCTGGAGCATGCGCTTCTCGTTGCGCACGATAAGATCGGGCGCTTTTTTTGAGAGCAGGTCCTTAAGGCGGTTGTTTCTCATTACGACCTTGCGGTACAACTCGTTAAGGTCGGAGGTCGCGTAACGTCCTCCGTCCAGCTGAACCATGGGACGGATATCCGGCGGGATTACGGGAATTACGTCCAGTATCATCCATTCGGGGCGGTTTCCACTGTTCTTGAACGCCTCAATAACGTCCAGTCTGCGCAGCAGTTTTACCTGCTTCTGACCCGCGGAGGTGGTCTCAAGCTCCGCTCTCAGCTCGTCCTCAAGAGCGTCAAGATCTATTTCGGTGAGCAGCTCCTTGATAGCTTCCGCGCCCATTCCCGCGCGGAACGTATCAATGCCCGAGTACTTCGAGGCGTACTGGCTGTACTCCTCCTCGGTAAGCAGCTGTTTCTTTACCAGACCCGTTTTCTCGCCAGGGTCGATAACTATATATTTAGTAAAATAAAGTACTTCCTCCAACTTTTTTGGGGTGAGGTCGAGCACCTGACCGATACGGCTCGGAGTACCCTTGTAGTACCAGATATGTGACACGGGAGCGGCAAGCTCGATGTGTCCCATACGCTCGCGGCGAACCTTGCTGCGTGTTACCTCAACGCCGCACTTTTCGCAAATCTTTCCCTTAAAGCGTATTCTCTTGTACTTTCCGCAGTTACACTCCCAGTCCTTCTGCGGACCGAAAATTCTTTCGCAGAACAAACCGAATTTTTCTGGCTTTTGACTGCGGTAATTTATTGTTTCGGCACGCTGAACCTCGCCGTGCGACCATTCGCGTATCTGCTCGGGAGAAGCAAGTCCTATTTTCATAGACTCGAAAACACTAAAACTCATTATATTACCTCGTTTTCATATTATCGGGCTTCCGACCCGTGTTTTCTCAATCGTCGAAACCGTCGTCCTCATCGTCGCTGTCGGAGGGATCGCCGTATTCGCTTTCGTCATCGTCGTCAAGACCATCGTCGAAATCCGCGTCCTCGTCGTCGTACTCGTCGTCATCGTCGTACATATCGCTGTCGTCGTCTCCGACAACGCCGCCTGCGTCCTCCGCGTCGGTTACCTCAAAGCCCGCTCTGTTCAAATCGTCATCGTCGGACCTGTAATCCTCGCTGAAATTCTGCTTGCCGTAGCTTGCGCTGTCGTCCTCGTCGTAATCCTCTTTGAGGTCGATCTCCTTGCCCATATCATCGAGAATTCTGATATCCAGCCCCAGACCCTGCAGTTCGCTTACCATTACCTTGAACGACTCGGGAACGCCGGGCTTCGGCACGGAATCGCCCTTGACAATGGATTCATAGGTCTTCTGACGCCCCATAAGATCATCGGATTTGACAGTCAGTATCTCCTGGAGAGTGTAGGCTGCACCGTAAGCCTCGAGAGCCCAGACCTCCATCTCACCGAAACGCTGACCGCCGAACTGAGCCTTACCGCCCAGAGGCTGCTGCGTAACAAGCGAATACGGACCCGTCGAACGCGCGTGTATCTTATCGTCGACCAGATGATGCAATTTAAGGTAGTACATATATCCGACGGTTACGGGGCTGTCAAACTTCTCGCCCGTTCTTCCGTCGATAAGCTGCGTTTTGCAGTCGCTTGTCCACGCCAGCTTAGTAAAATCTATGCCCGCGCCGCCCTCGCCGAGAAGCTCCTTGCGCTTGCCGCGAGCCTCGTCATACAGCGCACGGATATCCTGCTCGTGAGCGCCGTCAAATACGGGCGTAGCAATTTTCCAGCCAAGCGCTTTCGCGACATAGCCGAGGTGAACTTCAAGCACCTGACCGATGTTCATACGTGAAGGTACGCCCAAAGGATTCAGTACGATATCGAGCGGAGTACCGTCGGGCAGGAACGGCATATCCTCCTGCTTGAGGATACGCGAAACAACGCCCTTGTTACCGTGACGACCCGCCATTTTATCGCCGACGGATATCTTACGCTTCTGTGCAATATATACGCGAACCTTTTCGTTTACTCCAGGTGACAGATCGTCGCAGTTCTCACGGTTGAACACCTTAACGTCAACTATGATACCGCTCTCGCCGTGCGCAACTCTCAGGGAGTTGTCGCGAACCTCGCGGGCCTTTTCGCCGAAGATCGCACGGAGCAACTTCTCTTCCGCGGTGAGCTCCGTCTCGCCCTTAGGCGACACCTTGCCGACCAGAATATCGCCCGAGTGGACCTCCGCGCCTATTCTGATTATGCCGCGGTCATCGAGATCCTTCAGCACCTCGTCGTTGAGGTTCGGGATATCACGGGTGATCTCCTCCGGACCGAGCTTTGTCTCACGGCATTCAAGCTCGTATTCCTCTATATGAATTGATGTGTACACATCGTTGTAAACAAGCTTTTCGTTTATAAGGACAGCGTCCTCGTAGTTATAGCCCTCCCAGGTCATAAAGCCGATAAGCGCGTTCTTTCCGAGCGCGATCTCGCCCATTTTGGTAGCTGGACCGTCGGCGATAACATCGCCCTTGGACACACGCTCGCCTTTGCTGACTATCGGGCGTTGATTTATGCAGTTGCCCTGGTTGGAACGCTTGAACTTAATAAGCCTGTAAATGTGCTCTCTGCCCTCGTCGGAGTTGATAATTATACGGTCTGCCGATACCTCTGAGACAACGCCGTTCTTCTTTGCGCAGATAACTACACCCGAATCCACGGCAGCCTTGTATTCCATACCTGTGCCGACAATGGGATTGTCCGTTACCATAAGCGGAACAGCCTGGCGCTGCATATTCGCGCCCATGAGGGCACGGTTCGCGTCGTCGTTCTCAAGGAACGGAATCATAGCCGTAGCCACGGATACCACCATTTTAGGTGATACGTCCATGAAATCCACCTTTTCACGTTCTATCTCAAGGATAGCGTCGCGACAGCGCGCGTTGACGCGCGGTCTTGCGAAGCAGCCGTTCTCGTCAAGCGGCTCGTTGGCCTGCGCCACAACATAGTTATCCTCAACGTCGGCAGTCATGTAGACTACATCGTCGAGCACCTTGCCCGTTGCCTTGTCGACCCTGCGGTAGGGCGTTTCAAGAAAGCCGTATACGTTGATCCTCGCAAATGTCGCGAGATAGGAGATAAGTCCGATGTTAGGACCTTCGGGTGTCTCGATAGGACACATACGTCCGTAGTGAGAGTAATGTACGTCACGGACCTCAAATCCCGCGCGGTCACGCGAAAGTCCGCCCGGACCGAGCGAGGACAGACGGCGCTTGTGAGTAAGCTCCGCAAGCGGGTTGTTTGCATCCATAAACTGAGACAGCGGGGAAGAGCCGAAAAACTCTTTCATAGCCGCGATCACTTGTCTTGCGTTGATAAGCGACGACGGCGTTACCTTTTCGGTATCGTTAGCCTGAAGTCCCATTCGCTCACGAATAGTACGCTCCATTCTCGTGAAGCCTATCCTGAATTGGTTCTGGAGCAGCTCGCCCACACAGCGGATACGTCTGTTTCCGAGGTGGTCAATATCGTCGATATCGCCCACACCCTCGTTGAGGTTGATGAAGTAGCCGACTGCCGCGAAAATATCTTCCAGCGTGATGTGCTTGGGGATAAGCTCGTCTGAGCGTTTTGCAATAAGCTCCGCGAGCATTTCCTTGTCGTCTCCCGCCTCCTCGAGGATATCCGCGAGGACACCGAATTTGACCTGCTCGTTGATGCCCAGAGCCTCAACGTCCAAATCGCCTGTATACAGATGAATGTCGACCATACCGTTGCCTACGATCTTCATCACGCCTTCGCCGTCTGGCTTCTGAACAGAAACCTCCATAACGCCCGCGTTCTGTATCTCCATAGCCATTTCGGCAGTGATGATACCGCCATCTTCCGCGAGCAGCTCACCCGAAAGGGGCGCGACGACGTTCTCGGCGGCTCTTTTTCCCACGAGCCGCTGAGCGATGCCGAGCTTTTTATTATATTTATAACGTCCGAAACGTGACAGATCATATCTCTTGGCGTCAAAGAACAAGTTGTCGAGAGTGGTTCTCGCCGAGTCTACGGTAGCGGGCTCGCCGGGGCGAAGCTTTCTGTAGACCTCAAGCAACGCCTCCTCCTCATTCTTTGTGTTATCCTTGCCGTTCTCTATAGTAACGGTTATTCTCGGATCCTCGCCGAACTTACCGATAAGGTCGCTGTCGCTTGACAGTCCGATAGCACGCAGAAACGTCGTACACGGGAACTTCCTGTTCTTGTCGATACGTACATAAAACACGTCCGAGCCGTCCATTTCAAGCTCAAGCCACGCGCCTCTGTTCGGTATAACGGTAGCCTTGAACAGCTTTTTGCCTGTCTTGTCGTAATCAAAGCCGTAATATACGCCCGGTGAACGAACGAGCTGCGAAACGACAATACGTTCCGAGCCGTTTATAACAAAGGTTCCGCTTTCGGTCATCAGCGGCATATCGCCCATATAGATCTCATTGTCTATGATCTCGCCCGTCTCCTTGTTAAGCAGGCTCGCGGTGACCTTTAAGGGTGCGGCGTATGTCGCGTCGCGCTCCTTGCACTCTTCAATAGAGTACTTGGTGTTTTCCTCGAGGCGGTAATTCACAAAAGAAAGCTCAAACTTGCCGTTCGAGTCAATAATCGGAGATACGTCCTTGAAAACCTCTTTTATTCCGTCGGACAGAAACCAGTTGTATGAGTCCCTCTGAATACCGATGAGGTTCGGCATATCGATAACCTCATTGATTTTCGAGAAGCTCTGTCTTGTAGTTTTTCCCGACTGCACAGGCTTTGTATTCACCATCGGCTTTAATCACTCCTTAATAAATAGCACGGATTTTTAGGCAGAAATAGCCTATAACTCCATTATGATACATTTTAATATTTTACCACAAACGGAACAATTTGTCAAGGGCAAATTTCAAAAAAATTTGTATAACCGCTAATTTCTCGAAAACATTCTCTTGACAGTGTTTAACTGAACAGGCGCTGTATCCACTCGTAGACCGCGAACTTGACAGTGATCTTCTGAGGTTTTCCAAATGTCTCGAGTACGCTTTCCGCGTTGTCATCCTTTTCGTGTTGCTCCGAGACGGCTGGCAGGCAGAGCTGCGGGAAAATCACGCACCACCAATTATGCCCCTCGCCGCTGCCGAGCGTTATTCTGAGAGCAGTATACTCGCCCGCGGGGAGTATCAGGCGGTCGTACTCGCGGGTGGTAAAATACATATCGGTAAGCTCGGCTTTAGCGCCGTAGTCAAATCCGTGCTCCCGGAGAAACTCAGTGCAGCGGCGCTCGATTTCGGGGAGCAGCTCACGGGCATGTTCCTTGGCTGCGGAAAGATCTCCGCTTCCCGACAGCTCGCCGCCGTATTCCGCAAGCAGGAAGTCACGCAGCTCGAGTTTTACTGCCTGATCCTCTCCGCTGTCAGAGTTCGCGGGGATATGCAGCCGCAGCACCTCTCCGCGCACGTTTCCACAGTCCGCAGAAAATGTCTCGAACGCCGCGAATGTCAGCGAGATCACTATTCCAATAATAAGTACAATAGTCATAAAAATGTCTTTCATATTAAACTCCTTTGTTGTCAATAATACCCAAAAGATATACTTTAATTATTGGCGGATTTTTACAGCCTAAACAAAAGAACGATTGCTTTGCCGTAAAAATTGTGAAAGATATCACAAAATTACAAAAAAACGCTTGCATTATTTGCGGCTTTGCTGTATAATGGTACTTGTAGAGTTGTTTCTAAAAATAAAATGTTCGGGCGCTAATTGCCCGAGAAAGGACATTGCTATGCCCCTTGAGGAAATCACCAGGGAGTTTTCGTTCCCGCTCAGAAAATTGATCGACGAGTATAAACCCGAAATTCTTTATATGCCCGACAACGGAGAGAACCGTCTTATCTCAAACAACGACGTGAATCGTCCGGGACTTCAGCTTGCCGGATTTTATGAATATTTTGACAACAAGCGCATTCAGGTCATGGGAAAAATGGAGAGCGCTTATTTACAGGGTCTTGAACCCGACGTCCGCAGAAAGCGTATCGAGGATTTGTTAAGTTATCGTTTTCCTGCGCTTATCATCACGCGCAACGAGGAAGTTTTCCCCGAAATGCTTGAAATGGCACCCAACTACGAAATACCCATTATGCGCACGGAAGAGAACACCACCGTATTTATCTCCAAACTTATGGCGTTCCTGAATATGCAGCTCGCGCCGAGGATAACGCGCCACGGAGTTCTTATCGAAATATACGGCGAGGGCGTGCTGATAATGGGCGAGAGCGGCGTAGGTAAAAGCGAGACTGCGGTCGAGCTCGTAAAGCGCGGTCACCGTCTTATCGCAGACGATGCAGTCGAGATACGCAAGGCGTCCAATATCACCTTAGTAGGCTCGTCGCCCGACAATATCCGCCATTTCCTTGAGCTGCGCGGTATCGGTATCGTAAACGCGCGTCAGCTGTTCGGCATCGGCTCGGTAAAGCTGTCCGAGAAGATAGACATGGTCGTTGAAATGGAGCTTTGGAACCCCGAAAAGACCTACGACAGAATGGGCGTCGACACGCACTATATGACCATCCTCGGCGTTAAAGTCCCGCTGCTGAATATCCCCGTTAAGCCGGGACGAAACCTTGCGGTAATTCTCGAGGTAGCTGCGATGAACAACCGTCAGAAGAAAATGGGCTACAACGCGGCTAAGGATCTGCTCCGCCAGCTCGGTATGGACTCCGACAGCGAGGAGATCATGTCCGATCTTAATTTGTAATGAGATCGGTCGTTTTCGCGGGCTTTGACGGAGAGGACAATCCCGCGCGGCTTCTGGTCGAGCGCGTCTCCGCTCCTTGCCGAAAGGTAATTCTGCCTAATGATAACGCTCTTTCCGCCGCCCTAATGCGTGACGAGATTGCGCGAAGCCCTTTGACGGCGATAATGACGGGTCAGAAGCCGTCAATTCGCTCGAAAATAGCGGTGGAGCGTTTTGCTAGAGCCGACTGCGGTATTCTCGAAACGGACGTTGACTGCGGCAGGGTCGTGCGGTTCTTCCGTGAAAACGGCTACGACGCGTATATGTCGTCGGGCGCGGGGAATTCGTATTGCAACGCGGTTTACGCGGAGGTGCTGAAAATATTTCCGCGCGGACTGTTTCTGCATATTCCTTTATTAAAAAACATCTCCGATTTCGGGGAGCTTGTAAAAGCTTTCGATAAATTTCTTCGGGAATTTGATTTTGAACAGGAGTAATTCATATGTATAACATAGGCATTGATTTAGGCGGTACTAATATAAAGGTGGGTCTGGTCGACGAGAATTACAATATCGTCGCAAAGGCGACCGCGCCGACTAACCTTCCGCGTCCCGCCGAGGAGATAGTAAAATCCATGGTGGACACGATGTGGAAGGCGCTCAACGAGGCTAAGGTGACGATCGGCGAGGTAAACTCTATCGGAATCGGCACTCCCGGCGTTGCCAACCGCAACAGCGGCACGGTGCTTTATTCATGCAATCTCGGCTTCAAGAATACTGATTTGCGCGCGCTGTTCGGCAAGTTTCTCAATAAGCCGCTTTACGTTGAGAATGACGCTAACGCGGCGGCGTTCGGAGAGGTTCTCGCAGGTGCGGGCAAGGGCTACAAGAACGTCGTTGTCGTAACGTTAGGTACGGGCGTCGGCGGCGGTATTATAATCGACGGAAAGATATACACGGGTTTCAATTTCTGCGGCGCGGAGCTTGGTCACACAGTCATCGAGTACAACGGAAGGCAGTGCGCGTGCGGACGCAAGGGCTGCTTTGAGGCGTATTCCTCGGCGACCGCGCTTATCAACATGACTAAAGAGGCAATGGAGGCGCACAAGGATTCAAAAATGTGGGAGATCGCGGGCGGCTCTATCGACAACATCGACGGCAAGACCGCGTTCGATGGCATGAGAGCCGACGATGCTGCCGCAAGGGACGTTGTAAATATGTACATAGAGTACTTAGGCTGCGGACTTACGAATATCGTCAACACGTTCCAACCCGAGGTGCTTCTTATCGGCGGCGGTATCTGCAAGGAGGGCGAGAACCTCACGAGACCGCTTGAGGAGATAATCACCCGCGATCAATATTGTATCGATCCGGACAGGTCGACCAAGCTCGATATCTGCAAGCTCGGAAACGACGCGGGAATAATCGGAGCGGCGTGCTTATATACTATTGCAGAGTAAGTTTTAGTTTAATAGAAATTTTAGGACGGAGCAAAATTCGTCCTAAAATTATGGTGCTTTTAATAAGGAGAAATTATGGATCATGCACAAATAAAAGCTGTCTGTAATAAATATAATTGCCCGTTTGAGGAGAATTTTGTTCTTGCGAACAGGACTTCAATGAAGATCGGCGGAGAATGTGATCTGTTTGTGGAAGCGAATTCGGAGGAGTGTCTTGTCGAACTGCTGAAGGTCTGCCGCGAAAGCTCACTGCCGTATTTTATTCTCGGCAGGGGGAGCAATCTGCTGATACGTAGGTTTGGCGGTGTGGTGATCGCGATAGGCGCGGCTCTCGGTACGATCACGGTTGATGGCAACACTATAACGGCGGGCGCGGGCGCGGCTCTTTCGGCGGTGTGCAATGCTGCGCTGGAGAATTCGCTTTCGGGAATGGAATGTCTGTACGGAATACCGGGCTCGGCGGGCGGTGCGCTGTACATGAACGCAGGCGCTTACGGCGGCGAAATAAAGGATATCGCCAAGTCGGCGCGATGTATCGACGGAAGCGGAAATGTTGTTGAGATGACAGCGGAGGAAATGGGACTTTCATACCGTCACAGCGTGTTCTCCGAAAACGGCTTTTGCATTTTGTCGGTAACTATGGAGCTTATACCGCGCGATAAGGCGGAAATAAGGGCTAAAATGGACGAACTTATGCAGAAACGCCGCGACAAGCAGCCTCTTGAATTCCCAAGCTGCGGCAGCACATTCAAGCGTCCCGAGGGATATTTCGCGGCGGCGCTTATCGAGGAATGCGGGCTTAAGGGCTGCATGGTCGGCGGCGCGCAGGTCAGCGAAAAGCACAGCGGATTTGTTATCAACCGCGGCGGCGCAACGTTTGAGGACGTTATGGAGCTTGTCGGGCATATTAAGTCGGCTGTCCGAGAGCAGAAGGGTGTGGAGCTTGAGTGCGAAATGCTGATAGTTGACAGATGAAAACAGGCTTTAACGAGGGTCGTAAATGATACAAAAGGTTGATCTGAAAAAAGAAGTAAACGCTGTTGAGAAATTATTTGAATATAAGAGATTAGGTACGCTCAACGATCATATGCTGAACGTTCTTCAAGCCGAGAACAGAACATTGGATTTTCACATACACGAAAGTTCCGACGAGTTGTTTTACTGCATTGAGGGCGAATTCGATATTGAGTTTGAGGACGGTATGACGCATTTGTGCGATGGCGATCTTATAATTATCCCAAAAGGTACAAAGCACCGACCGGTTTGCAAAGGACGGGTAAAGTGCCTTTTGATCGAGGTTGAGGGAACTCTTAACGAGGATAATACCGGAGGCGCCTACACGGAATAGGGTGGTAGAATGGAATTTATAATTGTAACGGGAATGTCGGGCGGCGGAAAGTCTTCGGCAATCAAGGTTTTAGAGGATATCGGATATTTCTGCATTGACAATATGCCGCCGCAGCTTATCCCGAATTTCGCCGCGATTTGCAGCGAAAACGGGGAAATAAACAGGGTCGCGATTGTTACCGATATACGCGGCGGAACGTTGTTTCTGAAGCTCTCGGAGTGTATTTCGGGTCTTGTGAATACGGACGGTATTGATGTTAAGGTGCTGTTTCTGGAGGCTTCAAAGGAAGTGCTGATGAAGCGTTACAGTGAAACGCGCCGAAAGCACCCTCTCGACGAGGTGTCGGGCGGCGACTTATCAAAGGCTATTGACGCGGAGGCTGAGCTGCTGAGCGAGATACATGCAAACGCCGACTATATAATCGACAGCTCGCTGCTGACGACTGCGCAGCTCAAAGGGCAAATCGCGGGGTTATTTTTGGACAAGCCGAGCGACAGCATTATCGTAAGCTGTATGAGCTTCGGTTTCAAGTACGGAGTACCGGGAGAGGCGGACTTGGTGTTCGACGTGAGATGCCTGCCGAATCCGTTCTATGTTCCAGAATTGAAGCATAAGACGGGTCTTGACGCGGAAGTCCGTGATTATGTGATGAAGTACGAGCAGTCGCAGATATTGGAGAACAAGATTTGGGATATGGTGGACTTCCTGCTGCCGTGCTATATAAGCGAGGGCAAGAGCAGGCTCGTTATCGCGTTCGGCTGCACGGGCGGAAAGCATAGGAGCATTACGTTCGCCGAGCGAACTGCCTCGTATTTGCGCGAAAAGGAGTGCAAGGTGCGGATAGTTCACCGCGATATTGAAAAGGGTCGTTAATATTCATTATTTGGAGAATTTCTTGTGAGAAAAGTTACTTTGTACATCGCTATGAGCCTTGACGGGTATATTGCGGATAAATACGGAAAAGTGAACTGGCTTGACGGACACGGCAATGACGGAGATAACATGGACGCTTATTCCGATTTTATCAAAGACGTTGATACCGTTATTATGGGGTGGAATACCTATCACCAGATCACAACGGAGCTGTCGCCAAATAAATGGGTCTACGAGCAATTAACAAGCTACATTATCACGCACAGAGCGCTGCCTTCGACAGACAATATAAAATTTGTTTCGGACGACCCCTGCGGCATTGTAAAAAGGCTCAAAAAGGAGAACGGAAAAACAATATGGATATGCGGCGGCGGAAACATCGTTCAACCCTTAATGCAAGGCGGATTGATTGATGAGTATCATATTTGCGTCATACCAACGATTTTAGGCTCGGGAATTCGTTTGTTTGGGGAATTCCCAAATGAAATTAAATTAAAATTGGTGCGTACCCAAGTCTATAACGGGGTACCAGAATTGGTTTACGTGTGCAGATAAATATAACGATTATTTTGCTGGGGGCTCGGTATTATGTCATTTTCTTCCGATATAAAAAAAGAGCTGTGTAATGTTCACGAGCTGCAAATCAATGAGATGGCGGCAATGCTGTACGGAATGTTCTACGCGGGCAGGCTCGTGAACGGAAAGCCCGTTATTCAGACCGAAAATAACGATCTTATTGCGGCGGCGCGGTCGCTTGCCGAGGCGGTGTTCCCGAATGAGCGCGTTGAGGTGACAAGGCTCGTCAAGAACGGCGGCTCGCTGTATACGTTCGGCGTGAAATCACGGCGCTTGACGGAGCGTTTCGATGACTTCTCGTCGGTGAACACCTCGGTCGTATCGGGAAACGACGCGGACGGTGGAGCGTTTCTGCGCGGCGTTTTTGTGTGCTGCGGGAGCGTCACTGACCCGAAAAAGGAGTATCATCTCGAAATGGTGCTGCCCGAGCGCGCGCGGATAGATCCGCTGAAAGGCTTTATCGGGGAGCATGGGATAAAAATAAAATCCACAATACGCAATAAAAGCGAGGTATTATACGCTAAGACAAGTGAAATCATAGAGGATTTCCTGACATATATCGGCGCGGGAATTCACGCGCTGGAAATAATGCAGGTGAAGATCGAAAAGGATATCCGAAACCGTGCGAACAGGTGTGTGAACTGTGACAGCGCGAATCTCGACAAAACTGTCGCCGCGAGCGAAAAAAGCCGCCGCGATATTGAGTATATCATTGAAACGGCGGGACTGGAGTCGCTGTCGGCGGAACTTCGCGAAACGGCGCTTCTGCGGCTGGATAATCCTGAAAGCTCGCTGTCGGAGCTGTGCGGAATGTTATCCGAGGGCAAGGCGCGTCCTATCTCGCGGAGTGGTCTCAATCACCGTTTGAAAAAACTATCGCAGATCGCGGAGGAATTGAAAAGTGAACACTAAGCTGAAAGCATTGAAAGCCGCGTTCCCGAGGACGATCCCGATAATGACGGGGTTCCTGTTTCTGGGCGCGGCTTACGGAATTTATGCGCGGACGTCGGGGCTGTCTGCCGCCGCTCCCATCTTAATGGCGGTGGTAGTTTTCGCGGGATCGATGGAATTCGTCGCTGTGGATATGCTTTGCGGAGTATTCGACCCGCTGAACGCGTTTTTAATGGCGATAATGGTGAACGCACGCCACTTGTTTTACGGCATCGCAATGCTTGATAAATATAAAAAGTCGGGAAAAAAACAGCGGTATCTGATCTTCGGACTGTGCGACGAAAGCTTTTCGATAAATTGCACCGCGGACGTTCCCGAGGACGTTGACCAAGTGTGGTTCTATTTTTGGGTGACGGCGCTCAATCAGCTTTACTGGGTGAGCGGCGCGGCTGCCGGAGCGCTTGCGGGGTCATTCATACATATCGAGCTTCCCGGACTTGATTTCGTAATGACCGCACTGCTGCTCGTGATCTTTGTAGACAACTGGCTGAAGGAAAAGTCGCACCTGTCGTCGATCATCGGACTTGCGGCGGCGTTTGTCTGCTTGCTGATATTCGGCAGCGACGGATTTATTGTCCCTTCAATGGCGGTTATATTGCTTGTGTTGACGATGCTGCGAAAACCTATCGAAAAAGCAATGGTGGAGGGTGAAATCATGACCCCCTTACAGATTGCCTTAATGATTGTGGCTGTGGCGCTGGGGACTATGCTCACGCGCTTTTTGCCGTTTTTCCTGTTCAGCGGCAAAAAGCCCGTACCGAAATACGTCGAATACCTTGGAAAAGCGCTGACGGGCGCGGCGCTCGGGCTGCTCGTTATCTACGGCTTCAAGAACGTGAACGTGCTCGCAGAAAGTCACGGATTGCCCGAACTGATATCGCTTGTCGTTATCGTTCTGCTGCACGTGTGGAAGCGAAATATGCTGCTGTCCATCTCTGCGGGAACGGGAGTTTATATGCTGCTCGTCAACTTTATATTTGTGTAAACGTTTTACTTTGTGATTTGTCCGTACATTTCGGGCCGTCTGTCGCGGAACACTCCCCACTCCTGACGGAAAACGCGGGTCTTGTCAAGGTCGATCTCGCGCAGCAGAACGCAGTCGGACGTGCGGTCTGCGCTCTCGATAATCTCGCCGCGTTCATCGGTGATGAAGCTTGAACCGTAAAAGGTCAGCGCACTTGATTGTCCCGCGTTGCCGTCGTCGGGCGTGACGGTCTCCGTACCTACACGGTTAGCCGCAATCACGTTAATAAGGTTCGCCGCCGCATGCCCCTGCATACAACGCTGCCAGTGCGGCATACTGTCGCATTCGATGATCGGCTCGCTGCCGATCGCGGTAGGGTATAGAAGCAGTTCCGCACCTTGCAGCGCCATACAGCGCGCTGCCTCGGGGAACCACTGATCCCAGCAGATACCCACTCCGATCTTCCCGAAGCGCGTATCCCAGACCTTGAAGCCCGTATTCCCAGGTGTGAAGTAGAACTTTTCTTGATAAAAGTGGTCGTCGGGAATATGGGTCTTGCGGTACACGCCCAACAGCTCACCGCAGTCAAGCATCGCGACCGAGTTGTAAAAAACGTTTACATCGCGTTCGTAGAAGCTGATCGGCAGTACTATGCCCAGTTCACGTGAGACCTCACGAAATCGTGTAACGGCGAGATTTTCGCCAAGCGGCAGGGCAAGCTCGTAATGCTCGTAGCGGCGCTCCTGACAGAAATATTTCGTTTCGAAAAGCTCGGGCAGCAGGATAACGTTTGCGCCCTCCGAAGCGGCTTGACGAACCAGCCTCTCGGCTTTTTCTATCGACTGTTCACGCGTTTCGGGAACGGACATCTGCACTGCGGCAATGGTGATCTTTCTCATTTTGCGCTCCTTTCGCCGTCGAACTCCGTACAGTACAGACTTGTCGGCGCGTATTTTTCACTGTGTACAAATTCGGTAAATGGCATTGAGGTGCCGCTTGCGGCGGCTTTTATCAGCTTTTTCGACAGGTCGGGAACGTCAGCGTCGGCAAGCGCTTTCTCGATATCGAGCCAGACTACCTCGCTGTTTTCGTCGTGATCGGAACGCGCTTCTCCTCCAACATATTCCGCGAGGAAAACAACATACCAATCGTGCATATTAAAGCGAACCCCGAGCAGTCCGACAGCTCTCACCTCTACACCCGTTTCCTCAAGAAATTCGCGCTGTAATGCGCCTTCAGGGGATTCGCCGTTTTGCAGATAGCCTCCCGGGATTATCAGCCGCCCCTTGCCAGCGCCGTATGTATGCCGCGCCAGCAGAACTTTGCCGTCACGCAGTACCACTCCAGCGACGGACTTTCCCCAATCTGTGTTTTCTTCTGACATTTTATAACCTCGTTTTCTCTTCGAAAATGTGTTGTTTTCACAACCGATTTCGAAGGTTTTTCTGTTATCGTTTTTCGATAATTCACAAACGCTTTTTTGTGCCTTCAAAATCGCATAACCATAACGAATATACAAATTTTTTATCTTTTAAAAAATAAGTCTTTTTTGAACTGAAAAACGACTTTTTTATACCCAATTCAATCGAAGAATTCTTTCATACTTTTTATAGGAATTTTCGACGATCTCTATATGATGTGTTTCTATATATTTGTCTATCCTCGCCGCGTACCACCAATCGCCTATCCCAAGCTGATTTTTTCCGAGTATTTGCCCGATAAGCTCGACCTCGCGTATAGGCTCTTCTCCCAAATACTTCCATATCAGAAAATCGTAAAAATTATCAGGAACGCTAATAACAGAGCCGTTTACGACCGCACGGAGCGGAGCGTTTTCACGTTTCAATTCGTCCCAACGGAAGGCGTTTGCTTGTATCTCAGCTTGTGACAGCCTGCGTTGAGACGGCAGCATCTCCGCGAACATATGCGGTTCTACCTCGCCCCAGCCCGAATACTCAACAGCCGTATCGCCTTTAACGATAAGCCGCGGCAGCTTGACCACATATACCTCGCCCTTGTACCCACGCAGCTTGCCGCAGAGCCACATCATTCCGCAAATCGAGTAGGGCGCGTCACTGTGCCAAATCCGCAGCGTTTCTCCGCTTTTTAAGTACTCTTTAAGCCGTATAAGCTCCTGTGAATACGCATTGTCAAGCGCTTTCAGTGAGGACTTCCTTTTTTTGTCCGCGTACCACTGCTCTTGATAAAGCATTTTATAAAGTAAATCACGTCGAGATTTGCTTAATACGGGCTGTGAAATATCGCCGATATCCAGCAAAAGCGGCAGATAAACAATGTCGCTCCCAAGCCCATTTTCGCGGTGTAATGCGATCTTAATCGCGCCCGCTTCGCTTTCTCCGAACAAAACCTCGATCATTCCGCACCTCCGAAAATAGGTATTTGTTGAGTAATACAGTGGATATTTCCACCGCCTATCAGTATATCCCGCGCGTAGACGGGTATCACCTCACGTTCGGGGAACAGCACCGTCAGCAGGTCGCGTGCCGGCTCGTCCGCCGGGTCGCCAAAAAATGGCATGACCACTGCGCCGTTAGCGATGTAAAAGTTAACGTATGACGCGGCAAGACGCTCTCCGGGAGTTCGTGTGGGCTGAAAATCCATTGTGTCCAGCCCACCACACTCCTCGGCAGTGATCGTGACGGGCTTGGGGCAGCGCAGTTTGTGAATCGTTATAGACCGCCCTTTTGCGTCAGTCTCACGCGAAAGTATATCGTAACATGACTTCGACATGGCGTACTGCGGATCGTTCTCGTCGTCTGTCCAGGCGAGGACTACCTCGGACGGCTTCACGAACGCGCATATGTTGTCAACGTGTTCATTGGTTTCATCATTGAAAATGCCGTTCTTAAGCCAGATGACCTTTTCGATGTTCAAATAATCGCAAAGATAATTCTCGATATCCGCCTTTGTGAGCATTGGATTGCGCCCCTTGCTGAGCAGACACGCTTCGGTAGTAATGCATGTTCCTTCGCCGTCAACGTGAATGGAGCCGCCCTCAAGTATAAAATTGCCCAAATTGTACATATCTTTTTCATATAGATCGCATAATTTTCTTGCCATTTTGTCGTCCAGATCCCATGGGAAGTACAATCCGTCTTCAAGACCGCCCCAAGCGTTGAAGCCCCAGTTTATACCGCGTATCTCCGTGCCGTCCGTGACGAACGTCGGGGCATAATCGCGCGCCCACGCGTCGTTGGAGGACATCTCCACAACACGGATATTGCCGGGGAGCATACGCCGCGCGTTCTCGTACTGCTTTTGCGAAACGCAGACCGTGAGACGTTCACTGCGCGAGATAGCCTTGGCGACGTTCACGAAAGCCTTTCGAGCAGCGTAGCCGCCGTACTGCCAGCTGTCCGAGCGCTCGGGAAATATCATAATGCACCCGTAATGCGGCGAAAATTCGGCGGGCATATAAAAGCCGTCCGCCCTTGGCGTGGAGTTGATTATCTTCATTGCTTGTCCTCCTTGAATAACTTATTTTTATTATAACACGGTTTACGAAAAAAAGCAATATTTCCGCGGCAATTTTGACATGAATAGGCTTGCAAAAGTCTGTGGCTTATGGTATAATAAAGATGTGGCTCGGAGCGTGGGTAATGCTCCGATAAATTTTTGAGAGGTTATCATGACAGTAAAAAACATGGCGATAGTGTCGCTTGTCTGCGGCATTATAGGATTTGGAGGCTCGTTTGTTCCGTTTGCGGAATATGTTGCGCCGATTTGCTCTATCGCGGGCATTGTGCTTGGCGCGGTCGCGTTATCCCGCATAAACAAAGGCATTGAACCCGAAAATAAAAGCGTTGCGCTTGCGGGGCTTATCTGCGGTATCATATCGTCGGCGAAGAGTATATTCTCTGCGGCATGCGCGATCTGCGGTTTATGCACCGCTACTGGTATAGGAGTGTGCGCGGGTATATTCGAGATGTTTGAATGAACGGCTTTCGGGTGAAAATATGTTTCCTGGGTTTGAGATTTTCGGTCATTTTATTGGCACCTATATGATCTTCGCGCTGATCGGGATATTCGCCGCCTGTCCGCTTGGAGTGTACTGCTTCAAGCGGTTTACGGGTGAGGATATCCCGATGATATTTGTATTCTTGTTTTCGTCGATAGGCGTGTTTATCGGTATGCATCTGCTGTATGGCATCACGATGATAGAATATATCCCGAAGCTGTTTCAAGCTACGGGATTTGTGAATTTCTGGGAACGTTTTGCGGTGATCTTCGGCGGCTCGGTTTTTTACGGAGGATTACTTGGCGGCTTAGCTGCGGGCGGTATCTCGGTCAAGGTGCAGAGACTGCCCGCCGATATCGTCACGGACTGCGCCGCGCCGTCTATCGCGCTGCTTCACGGCTTTGCGAGGATAGGCTGCTTTATGGGCGGCTGTTGCTACGGCATTGAGTGGGAGCATGGCATAACGTTCAAAAACGCGCTTGTGAAAAGCGCTAACGGGGTTCCGCGCGTGCCCGTTCAGCTTTTCGAAGCGGGATTTGAGTTCGCGCTGTTTGCGTTGCTGTGGTGGCTGCTGACGAGGACTAACAGACTGCGCGGCAGATTGCTGGCGCTTTATCTGCTGATTTATCCCGTGGGAAGATTTTTCCTCGAATTCTTGCGCGGCGACGACTACCGAGGTTTCCTGTTCGGGCTGTCAACCTCGCAGATAATCAGCATACTTGTGTTTGCGGGGAGCGCGGTCTTTTTTATCGTCAAGTGGACTAATCGTAATAGAATGCCTTGACGGCGTGAAACGGTACGCCAATGTCGGCGCACAGCTCCGTGAAATCGCCGGCTCTGCCGCCGTCGATCCATTTGTAGTACAGCTCGTAGAGCGCCTTGAAATAGCCGACCTCGGCGGTCAGCTGTTCGGGCGCTTTTCTCTCGGCAATTATCCTCTCGGCGGTTTTGATAGTATCTTCATAGTCCTCCCGCGTAATGCAGCAGCCCTCGGGGAAGTGGTGAGCGCCGAATTCAAGCCGTTCCACCTGCTTTTTCAAGTACAGGTCGACGGTCTTTTGATCGCAGTCGGGGTGCTCATACGCCTTTTCGAGAATATCATACGTGTTTAGATTGTCGCGGTTCGGGTCGTGAGGATTATAGTACCGTCCGAATATCTGGACTGCCCAGCGCATCTGCGGCATTTTTTCCGTTCCGCATTCGCGGATAAAGTAATCGTTCAGCAGTTCCGTAAGCTGAAAAGGCAGCGACAGTCCAAAGCGCTTGTGATCGTCAAACCTGGTACCATCGATATATTCGCGGCAGAAACGGCATAACAGCTCGTCGCCCTCGGTCTGGGGAACTCTCTGTTTGAATTCCTCCGTGAAACCGAAAAGGAATTTGTTCGCCTGTTTTTTCAAACCCTGTTCGAAAAACTCCCAATATCTTTCAATTCCGTCAATAAACTCCTCGTAAGTCATTCGCACACCTCTTCGAGAAATCTTTCCCACACCGTCGGCAGCTTTTTGCGTACAAATCGCGCATAGGAACAATCGGGAATATTCTGCATTTCCTTTTTTCGCATTTCCCCTATGACCATTTTGTAAAACATCTCCAGTTCACGAGGGGATTTGTCCTCAAAGCGGCCGATCTTCATTTTCCCCAAGCGCTCATATTCCATGAATAATGCATATGCGTTGTCGATGAGCAGGCTTTCCGAAACAGAAACAGGTACTGTTGCAAGCCGTGCGCAGGGGATACCCGCAAACGGGATGACCTCGTTTTCCGAAACGTGAACGGTGTAAATACAGCCGTTTACCCCCTCGGAAACCTCGCGCAGCGCGTTCGGGTACAGCTCGTTGTATACGGGAATGCCGCTGTCAAATCCGTATGGAAACCAGTAGTAGGGACGTTCCACTGCGTTGCAGAGATAAAATGCCGCCACAACGTCGATAGTCGTCAGGTACACATACGGGCGGTCGTGGTCTGCCAAATTCGGCTTCAATATGTCAAGTCCCCTGATGTTGCTTCCGTGAAATAATTTCATTTCAAATATCTCCTCATTATAACCGCGTCGTCGTCGGGATAGTATTTTTTTCGCACGGAAATGCGCTCGTAGCCGCATTTTTCGTACAGCGCTATCGCCGATACGTTTCGGCTGCGCACCTCAAGGAAGCAAACCGCCGCGCCTTTTTCACGCATTTTATCGTGCAGCTCCGCGAGCAGCTTTTCGGCGATACCGCGCCTGCGGAACTCAGGAAGCGTCGCGATCTGATACAGTTCGCCCTCGTCGGCGGCTACCCGACCTAGCGCGAATGCCGCAAGCCTGCCGTCTTCGAAGTGCGTGACCGTGACGGAGAGCAAACTTTCCCACTCATCCCTCAGCATTTCCATCGTCCAAGAGCCGCCGAAACATTCGCGCTCTATCGCATATAATTCCTCAATATTGTTCATATTTTCCTCCGTAAAAAAAGCCCGCATTCGGCGGGCTTTTTTCAAGTTAATTAAAAATCGATATCGTTTACCGCAGAGTTCGCAAGCGAAAGCTCCTTTTTCGGAATACGCTTCAACGGGTTATATACATACTTCTTGCAGGAATCGTACGCCTTCATATCGCCGAATTTCGAGCATTTGATGACGTCACCCTCGCCGGGAGCGCCAAAAGCGCAATATTTACAAGACGGCTTGATATTGTTTCCAAACAACTTCTTCTTTGCCATAATATTTTCCTCCGATATAAAAGATATTTATCTACTTTCATTATATCATACTTTCAATAAAAAGTCCACAGAAAATACGTTAATAAAGTGATGAATTAACAAGCGGGGTTTTGTGGATTTTGCCCAAAGAAGCGCATTATAAGCTTATTTTTGGAGTTCGTTAAGTTTAGGTAATCTTAATACGAAGTATTGAATCAGTCCTTAGAGAAAATCGGAATATTGTTTTCGATCGCAATTTTGCCGAATTTCTCCTTGCAGTCTATCATATGGAGCGACTTGTTGGACAGGAACTGCTTGGCGGAGTTGCCGAGCTCGGTGAATGTCGCCATTCTGTCGCCCGTAAAATCAACGACCAACAGATAACCGTCGTTACCCTCAAGGTTTATGCCGCGCAGCCACATCTTGTTTACGGGAAGCGATTTAGCGGTCTCGCAGAGCTTGTTGGAGAGCAGCATCGGATACGGACTAAGCGAATGGAATTCGTATTTCGAGTCGGGAGAAATCACATGCTGGGCGTGACCGTTTACCATCATCTGTTTTTTCTCCAGCCACTTCAAGGTGATTTCGCGGCTTACCGTCATGTTATCCGAGAACGGATTGATCACAAATCCTCCGCAGTTTTTATTGGAAACGATCATTGACGCAATGGCATCAAAACCTATCTGTATAGTGTGTTCGATCTCAACATTCTGCCACTTCGCAAGCTCCTCGGATTCGCTGAATACTGGAAAGAAATGCTCGTTGCTGCTGTTATTGAGCATAGTGAAGTTAAGATTGGTATTATCCTGAAGAGTAAGCGTCCCATCAGTACCGTGTACGGGCTTTTTATTGAAGCTCACAACGGTCAGAAATCTCGCGTTCATAACTATCTCGCCAATGAGGCTTCCCATGACATTGTTAATCTCTTCCTTATTGGAGGGATCAACGCCCTTGCGCTTTACAAGAAGCTCGCGCATTGCGGGATTTTCCAGCTTCTGATCAATATATAAATTATTATTTGCCATATTTTAACTCCTTTGTTTTACGGGCGTTGCCCGTCCGTTTCTATTGTGACTGCCGAGACGGAAATATCGTCGCGGCTTCCGCAGCGTGAGCGCGTTTTCAAATGCTCGCCGAGTGCAGATGTCGTTCCGTTGTCCACTGCCGAGAGCACTCTGCGCCCGAATTTAAGATAATCGTTTTCGTTGACAAACGAGTTTATCAGTCCGTCGCTTGAAAGCATAACTCCCGAAAATCCGCCTTTGCGGTAGAAGTGACGGAAGTTTTCAATAGCGTTATTGTCGCAAAGGGAGGTGGTCAGATTTCCGACCAGATTAGCGTCTTCGGGAACGGGGAACACCATATTGTTGCCGCTGAGAGCGCAAAAGCTCCCGTCGCCTATCTGAAGTCCGAAGCAGCCGTTTTCCGTTATTCCTGCGACTATCAATGTTGCGCCGTACATTACCTCGTTCGCTATACCGCCGTATTTTTCGTATATCCCGCGTTCGTGCTTGGTGAGCGGCAAAAGTCCGATATGCGCAGCGATCTCGCTGTTCCAGCCACAGATAATGTTTGCGGCAATGCGCCGTGCGGCGTTATCGGGATTATCCAGGAAAATTCCGTCAAGGCCGTTGTTGCGCTCGCAAAAATCGCATATCGAGCGTATTGCAACGCGCGTTGCCATTTCGCTTCCCGACGCGGAGCGAAAGTGTTTTTCGCTGCCGTGACCGTCGGATACCGCCGCGACAGCAAAATGCTCCGCTATGTACACCCGTGCGCTGTCCTGACAGCCTATGCCGGCTTCTTCGTGGGACGCACCCTTAACGGAAAGCGCATAGCCCTTAAACCGCATTACCAGCCTTCCTCAATATCCGCGTTGATCTCGTCGCTCTCGGCGAATTCACGTATCTGTTCGGCGGCGGTCTCCTGCTTGGTGCGGAAGTCCTCCTCGGTCTCGGCTAGGCGCATACTGCGGCTTCCTATCTGTGAAGAGGTCACGGCAACGAACTTGACAAGCTTTGCCAACGCCTCGCCGTTATGCGCGGTAACAACACTGTCGGGATTGCCGGTAAAGCGTGCCAGAATATCGAAATCCGCGTCCTCACCGATAGCGACTGCCGCCTTTATTCCCGCAGTGTACCAACGGTTCTTGCGGAGCTCCTCAAGACCTTTTTCAAAGTTGTCGGTTGGATAACCGTCCGACATAAGTATCATAACAGGCGCGAACGAAAGCGACGGCGAACTCATAAAGGAGTTTCTCGAAAGCTTGCCGGACAGCTCGCTGAACGCGCTGCCGAGGTCTGTAACGTTTTCCGCGTCAAGTGGTTTCCACTCGAATTGGTCAACGGAAATAGGCTCGGAGTACATCCACTCGCTGCCGCCCGAGAACTTCAGCACGGCGATCTTAATATCGGCGTCCGCGCCGCCTATTCCCTGTATTTCGGGGATAAGCTCCTCCATAACGGAATTAACGGTACCGATTTTGCTGCCGCCCATACTTCCCGAGCAGTCGATCAAAAAGAACAGCACCATTGATTTTTTGGCGATTTCTTCCGCGTCGTCAAACGGATTAACAGGTATATCGGACATAAGTACCCTCCTACTTTAAATAATATATATCTATTATACCACTTTTTTTAGTGATTGTCAATCTCCTGCGGCGGAATTTTAAAGTTAATTGAAAACGCAAAGCAGCGCCTCTTGCGAAGCGCTGCTTGATGATTATACTGCCTCGAGCATTGCGGATTCGATATCCGCGCCGTTTTCGTGAACTATAATATAGTAGTAGCCGTCGTCGGTCTTGCCTTTTACAGCGCCCTTAGCGGATTCCTTCTGCGCGGGATAGAACACGATGTTGGGGTCTGTCGTGACGGTTTCAAAGTATGCGTCGAGCACCTCCGAAACCTCGGCTTCATTGTCTGCCTTGGGCTTGACTACAACGACCTTGTTCAGCTGCGCACTGATAATGTTGGTTGCAAAGCAGTATTCCTCCATAGCGTCCACATTCAAATCGGGTGAGATCATGACGGGAATAACTTCGGGATCGGAGACAAGATCCATTGCAGGCCAAGCGTTCGTTGCAAGTACTGCCTTTGCAAGTTCTCCCGCCTTGTTGTCGGGGAATGGCAACCCGCTGTTGTCGACGCCTTCCATGTCGTCGGAAGAATTGTTGGGGTCGTCAGGAACGTTGATGCTGTCGTCAGGGTTACTCTCAGAAGTCGAAGTGCTGTCCTCCGTGCTGTTGCTGTCGGAAACGGAACTGCTGTCCCCCGTGCTTTCTGTGGTGCTTGATGTGGAGCTATTCGTAGAACTGTCAGAAGGCGTATTGGTGTCACAAGCGGTAAGCGCGGTGGCAAGCATCGCGGAAATCAGTAAAACAGATACAATTTTTTTCATTTAAGTATCTTCCTTTCTTTTTTTAAATATGCCGTATCAGCGGCTTGTTTGTAATTATACAATATTACCGTGAAAAAATCAAGGTAAAAATGTGATAATTTTTTTGATGTTTTTGTGATATTATTATGAACAATAACATAATATAAATTCATTTTATACTTTCGGTAATTATATCCAAAAAAATAAACAGCCGTATCCAAACGGTAATTACTTTCGGATAAGACTGTTCATTATTACCAAAAAGATGCCGGGTATCGCCCAAATTTGCGCGGGTACTCCCATGTACTAATCGGTGGTTGTGGTGTGAGAGTTATGTAGCAGCCGTGCTGCCGATAAAACTCGCCGGTGTAGGGTCGTTTTATTCTCCTCTTTGCTTAGCGAAGCATTCGCTGCACAATACGGGTCTGTCACCCTTCGGCTCAAACGGAACCTTTGCGATACCGCCGCAGACAGCGCATGTTGCCTCATAGAAAGTTCTAGCGCCTCTGCCTGCGTTCTTCTTAGCGTCGCGGCAAGCCTTGCATCTTTGCGGCTCATTTTCAAAGCCCTTTTCAGCATAGAATTCCTGTTCACCCGCAGTGAATACGAAATCTGCGCCGCAGTCCTTACATTTCAGTGTCTTGTCAGTGTACATAGTAATACCCCTTAAAAATTAGATTTGCCCGAGTCGGATTTGCACCGACATCTTTGCCTTGCAATTGTATTGCCGCAATGCTCTCCTTTGAGCTAGCGGGACATATGTAATATTTCCTAAATTTGTAATTTTTAGCCATTAGGAGGACAAACTGATTTGCTGTAACAATACAGATTCAGTATTTGTAGTATCTTCGCAGCTTTGCTCTTGCTCTTGAAAGTGCGTTGTCGACCGCTTTTTTTTCGATATTCATCTGTCGGGCGATCTCGTCATAGGATAACCCCATAACCGCGCCGCGTATACACTGCATCTCCAGCGGTGTAAGCTCCGTTTCTATGCGTTCCAATACCTCTTTACTGTCTTCTCTCGCAATGACTATTTCCTCGGGAGTAGGTGCGGGGTCGGCGATATCGTTCAGCTTTTCGGGGTCGGAATCAGCGAGCAGGGAAGTGCGTCTGAGAGCTCTTTTCGCGGTATTTCGCAGTCTGTTCTCAATACACACCGCTACGAACGCGGCAAACTCGCCCTTTTCCTCGTCATAGCTGCGTACAGCAGAAAGCAGTCCCTCCATACCGTCGGAAACAAGCTCCTCGTAATCGGCAGCGCTCGAATATCTCTTCGCGCAGGAAAACACCGTTTTCATATAACGCGATATCAGCTCCGCAGTCTTTCCGCTGTCGGGAGGATCGTTGCGAATTAATTCCTTATCACTCAATGCAGAATAATCCGACATAACGCTCACCCTCGGTAATTGAAAACACTTTGCCACACTACTATTATCTGTATTTTAACATATTTAAAACGATTTGTCAATAGTTAAATTAAAAAACTAAAAATTCCGACATAATATTACGTTTTTCGATAGATATTTTGTGTATATTTACCGAGAGTACTTCGCGCGCCCGTTTTGAAAAATGTTGCCTCCCACGCTGTCAATCGCGACTATCAAAGGAAATTCCCGGAATGTAAGGCGTTTCACGCTTTCACAGCCCAGATCCTCAAACGCGATTACATCGCACTCGGTTATACATTTGCACGCCAGAGCTCCCGCACCGCCTATCGCGCAGAAATATACCGCGCCGTTGCGTTTTATCGCGTCGCAAACCGCTTCGGAGCGCTCCCCCTTTCCGATCATCGCGGAAAGTCCCTTGTCGAGGAGCTCTGGAGAGTACACGTCCATGCGGCTTGAGGTGGTCGGACCGCACGAACCGATGACCATGCCGTCCTTAGCGCCCGTAGGACCCGCGTAGTAAATCGCCGCGCCGTCTAGCGCGTATGGTAGCTCGTTGCCGCTGGCGAGCAGCTCTTTGATGCGTTTATGCGCCGCGTCCCGAGAGGTGTACACAGTGCCCGAAAGCAATACCTTATCGCCAGCCCGGAGCGTTTTCGATTTTTCTTTTAATTCGTTAGTGTTAACCTTTATCATGTCATTTCCTCTTTTTTTAAAACATTAAAGAGCCGAAACATGAAATTCGGCTCTTTTTGAATAACCGTAAATAACCGTGTCAGAAGCTGCCGAACAGATCGGAGCTCATATCGTCATCGTCGGACGAGCCGGAGCTTGAGTCGCCGAAATTCCAGATAGCGGAATCGTCGGCACTGGGAGCTTTGGGGTCGTCTGCTATGCTCTTGGGAGACTCTGCCGCGGGACTTTCGGGTGCGGAGCTACCGAAATTGCCCGACTGCTCCATAGCCTCAAGCTGCTTTTGCAGATCGGCCCAATCTCCCGATGAACCCATACCCATTGCGGGCTCGGGTTCGGGTTCGGGTTCGGGAGCGGACATATCAAAACCTCCGCCACCGCCGCCGAATGCCGCCTGTGCCTGTGCGAGCAGGGCAGCCATGGGATCGTCGGCGTCTGCGGAATTTTCCGCACTGTTGTCACCCATATCCATATTGAAATCAAGCCCCTTGTCCTCGTCGGATGGCTTGACTGCATACTTTGCTTCCTCTTCCTTGACAGCCGCAAGCAGATCGTCGTCAACGTCGTTTCCGAGAGCCGAGCTTGGAACGGTCTGCGCGATAAGGTCTTTCATAAAGTCGTTGTTGAATTCCGCCTTGCCCACATTGTCGGTGTCGATGGGAGCGACCAAGTCAATGGGCGCGTCGGTAGCGGGAGCGCTGACATTCGACAGATCAAAGCCCTCCAGAACTTCAGCTTTGGGCGTTTTGGGATTTATAGGAGCAACGTCCTCCGTACCGAAGCCCGACATCATATCATCGTCGGCGCTGTCGTCCATATTGTCGAACAGGCTGCCAGACAGCGACATCTCGGGCTCGCTGCTTATTGTAGGCTCCGAAAAGCTTGGTGGAACGGCAGCCCTCGGAGCGGAGATATTTGAAAAATCGGGCATCTGCACCGTGATGGGCGCTGAACCTGTTCCGAGGAGCTCGGAAGCCTTTTTGCCAAGCTCGCCGCAGCTGCCTGTAATGCTGTCGAGACAGTTTCTGAGAACGCTCATAAATGCGTCGACGTCAGCATTGCTCTGATTGCCCGCCGCTCTCGATGCGTTCTGCGCGCTTGATATAATGTCCTGAGCGGTTTTCTTAGCCTTTTCAACGATATCCTGCGCGGTTTTATTGGCTCTTGCTATGATATCGGCGGACTGCTTCTGAGCGGCGGAGGTGTCTGCCTTGCCGCCCGCCGCAGGCTGATGTTTAAGCTTTCTTTTCAACTCGTCTATCTGTATTGTAAGGCTCTCCGCGTTTCTGCGCTCAGTCTTTGTCTGTATCTCAAGCTCCGCTATTTTTTCGGCAGCCTGTTTTTCTGCAGCTTTTATTCTGTTTTCGGCTTCTTCGGCGGTTTTTACGGCTGCTGCGGTTTTTTCGTCGTTAGCCCGCTTTTCCGCCTCCATCTCCTTCATAGTTTTGCGAAGATTGCTTATGTACTCGTTGACTTCGTTTTTGTCAAAACCATTTAACGCGCTTTTAAATCCGCCTTCGCCTGCCATAATAAATTACTCCCCTCGAAAATTAAATTTACGCCTGTACGCGAAAAAACTATCCGCGTACTTCCATAATTCAATTATAACATAAAATTCACGGATATACAAGTGTTTTAGCAAATTTTATAAATATGTAGATTTTGGGAGTGTTTTTTTGTAAAAGTTCTACAAAGAATTGCGTAATAATTTGTGCTATTCATAGATTTTCACATTTGTTTGTGAAATATGGTTGTTTTTTTGGCGAAAAATGTGTATAATTATGTTTAGGAGAGCAGGGGAACATTGTGCTTTCTTAAGCCGTGCGGTATAAATTTTACAAAATTTAACAGGCGGTTATATGTTGCTTTGACAAATATTCGTTATTATTAAGCTGGACTTTTTAGCATGTGTAATAGAGTGTTTTGTTATGAGCGGCTTACCGCCGTCGCAGGAAAATCCCAAAAAATCGGAGTATAGTGCAGGGAGCCGATGCTGTCGGTGTTGCCAAAGCGGCAAAGTTGTGCCTGCATACAGTGACGAGCATTTTGGATTTTCAAATTAAAAAGTAAGGAGGATTTGAGAAATATGCTGGACAAGACAATGACGTTTTCGGTGCATGAGGATCGTGAAAGCGAGATGAAGGAGATACTCACCACCGTATATGACGCGCTTAAGCAGAAGGGCTATAACCCGATAAATCAGCTCGTCGGGTATATTCTGTCGGAGGATCCTACATATATCACCACGTTTAACAACGCGCGGGGTCTTATCCGACACATTGACAGAGACGAGCTTTTGCAGGTATTGGTAAAGTCTTATCTGACCAATTGATTTTGCAGAGTTTGCGAGAATTTCTTGCAAGACGTGATTTAAAGGTAAAGAAAATTGCGTTTCGCATTTTTGGCGGGACGCATTTTTTTACTCGTTTTGTGTAATTTTGTGGCGCGGCCTTTATCGGAATATGGTTGTTTTGCTGGATTTAGTGTAAATTGCACAAAAAAAATTTGTTTGGTTTGTAAGATTGCTACGATTTTGTTCTTGACAGATTATGAATTAAATGGTATAGTAAAATTGCAAAGAAAATTATTGTGGTCATTTTTTCCCGCAGTGATTTTCTATGAAGATATATTATTTATTATGTATGGAAAAGAAAGGAAATTTGTTATGAAGAATTTGTTCAAGCGTGTTGCTGCCGTATCTCTGGCAGCGGCTATGACGCTCGGCTTTGCGGGCTGTAACACCAACGGCGAGGAGTCCAGTAACGCGGGCGACAGCGGTTCCGCGGGTACGGGCGGAACACTTGTTATCGGCAGTATTGGTCCTATCACCGGTGGAGCGGCTCAGTACGGCGTCGCTGTAAAGAACGGCGCACAGTTGGCTGTTGACGAGATCAACGCTGCGGGCGGCGTAAACGGCATTACCCTGAAGCTCGAGTTCGGCGATGACGAGCACGATGCGGAGAAGTCCATCAACGCATACAATGACCTTAAGGACAAGGGCATGAAGCTGCTGATCGGTACGGTAACCTCCGCTCCTTGCGAGGCTGTTTCCAAGGAGGCTGCTAAGGACAATATGTTTTTGCTCACTCCGTCCGGTTCTTCCGTAGATTGCATCACAGCCGGCGACAACTGCTTCCGTATGTGCTTTACCGATCCTATGCAGGGTTCTATTGCGGCTAACTATATCGCGGACAATATGAGCGCTAAGAAGATCGGTATTATCTACGACAGCTCCGACTCTTACTCCACCGGTATCGTGACCGGTTTTGAGGAGGTCGCTAAGACTAAGGGTCTTGAGATCGTTGAAAAGCAGGCGTTTACTGCCGACGCAAAGACCGACTTCTCCGTTCAGATCCAGAAAATTGCGGACAGCGGCGCTGAAATGCTGTTCCTGCCTTTCTACTACACTGAGGCTGCGTTGGTTCTTCAGCAGGCACAGGGCAAGCTTGATATTCCCGTATTCGGCGGCGACGGTCTTGACGGCATTATTGATGTTCTCGGCGACAAGGTAGATATCGCTGACGGCGTTTATGTAATGTCTCCGTATGCGGCTTCTTCTCCCGAGGCGAAGTCCGCTGCATTCACAAAGGCATATCAGGAAAAGTTCACGAACGATCCGCTCAACCAGTTCGCTGCTGACGCTTACGACTGCGTATATGCTGTAAAGCAGGCTATGGAGCAGGCGGAGGTTAAGGACGCGTCTATCTCCTCTACCGAGCTTTGCGACAAGCTTAAGGCTGCTATGACTCAGATCGAGCTCGACGGCGTTACCGGTAAGACCAAGTGGACTGCCGACGGCGAGCCCGAGAAGGCGCCCAAGGTTCTGAAGATCGTTGTTAAGGACGGCAAGGGCGAGTACGAGGTGCTCAGCTGATAACGGCGGCGTTATTATAAGTTAATTCGTAAACCGTACAAGGGCGTTCTGCTCTTGTACGGCTTTGCCATAATTTCGGGCAAATTGCAGATCCCCTGTTTTCGGGGATTTGCTTTCATAGAATCGTGATGAATGAACGTTATTTTTCTATGAAAACAAATTCCCGCGGCACTCAAAATCAATTCCCCTATGGAAAGGAGAAAGGCTCTATGATGAGCTTTGTTTCGTATCTGGTAAACGGGTTGAGCTTGGGCTCGATCTACGCGCTGATAGCGCTTGGCTATACCATGGTTTACGGTATCGCCAAAATGCTGAATTTCGCGCACGGCGATATTATAATGGTAGGCGGCTACGCGGCACTTATCACTATGGCGACTACATGGTGCCCCGTGTGGCTCGCGATAGTTATCGCGGTCGTGGTGTGTACGGTGCTGGGCGTCGTCATCGAAAAGGTGGCGTACAAGCCCCTGCGCGGCGCTCCCCCGCTTGCCGTACTGATCACGGCTATCGGTGTGAGCTATCTTTTACAGAACATTGCGTTGCTTACACAGACGGCGAACCCCAGAACATTCACGTCTATCGCGGCGGGCGCTCCTCCGTTTCTGCTCGTGTTTGAGGGTAAAGCCCCGCTGTTCTTCACGGCAGCCGTTGACAGTCCGTACGGCGATCTGAAGCCCGTGCTCACCATTTCCATGGAAACTTTCCTTGCTATCGTGGTATCAATAGTTATCATGGTGATGCTCACGCTGTTCATCAACAAGACCAAGGCCGGCAAGGCAATGCTCGCTTGCGCCGAGGACAAGGGCGCGGCACAGCTTATGGGTATCAACGTGAACGGTACTATCACGCTTACATTCGCCATCGGTTCGGCGTTGGCGGCGGTAGCGGCGGTGTTGATGTGCTCGACTTATCCGCAGATAACTCCGTATACGGGTTCAATGCCCGGTATCAAGGCGTTTGTCGCGGCGGTATTTGGCGGTATCGGCAGCATTCCCGGAGCTATGATAGGCGGCGTGCTGCTGGGCGTTATCGAACAGCTGTCCAAGGCTTACATAAGCTCGCAGCTCTCGGACGCTATCGTATTCCTTGTGTTGATAGTGGTTCTTGTCGTTCGTCCTACGGGAATTATGGGCAAGAAGATAAATGAAAAGGTTTAAGGTGATTACGATGAGAAAGCAAACGAAAAATAACCTTATAACCTTTGTGGGCGCGGCTGTGCTGTTTTTCGCAATGGCGATACTTGCGCAGGCGGGAGTGCTGAACAATAAGATCACGGGCTTGCTCGTGCCGATAGGAATTTATGTGATCCTGGCAATATCGCTTAACCTCACGGTCGGAGTACTCGGCGAGCTGTCATTGGGTCACGCGGGATTTATGTGTGTGGGAGCTTATGTTTCGGGCGCGGTCTCGTTGGTGATACAGAATTCGCCTAACCTCGCAGTTCCCGACTGGCTCAGATTTGCGCTCGCGATTGTACTTGGCGGTGTTATGGCGGCGGTTTTCGGCGTACTTATCGGAATCCCCGTTCTCAGACTTCGCGGAGATTATCTGGCTATCGTCACGCTCGGTTTCGGTGAAATTATGAAGTCGCTTGCGAATAATATTTACCTTGTAATGGATAACAACGGTCTGCATTTCGGCTTTACACAGGCTCCCGAGCTTGGTGAAAACTCCGAGGGTGCGAAGGAATTGCTGCGCGGTCCTATCGGAATGTCCGCGCCGCAGGATACCAATATATGGATAGTTACGATCGTGCTGCTGATCTGTTTAGCGGCGCTGATGATGTTTATCGACAGCAAGTCTGGACGTGCTTGTATGGCAGTCCGCGACAACTACATTGCTGCACAGTCGGTGGGTATTAACGTCACGAAATTCAGACTTTTGGCGTTTACTATCTCGGCGGCTATCGCGGGCGTTGCGGGAGCGCTTTATTCGCACTCCATTTCTCTGTTGGCGGCTAAGAAATTTGATTATAACCTTTCGATACTGATACTCGTTTTCGTGGTGCTCGGCGGACTTGGCAGTCTGCGCGGTTCGATAATCGCGACGATAATACTCTATGCGCTGCCCGAGCTATTCCGCGAGGTCGGAAATTATCGTATGCTGATCTACGCTATCGTGCTTATCGGTATGATGATCTTTAACAACGCGCCGTTCTTCATTCAGCTCAGAGAGCGTATCGGCGCGTCCGCTCCCGTTCGGAAGTTCAAAGCGATATTCAAGAAAAAGAAAGCGGGAGGTGCCGAATAAATGAGCGAGAAAAATACTCCTATGTTGGAAGTTAAAGAGCTTTCCATTCAATTCGGCGGACTTCGCGCGGTCGACGGTCTGAATATGCGTGTCAATAAGGGACAGCTTTACGGACTTATCGGACCGAACGGCGCAGGCAAGACTACCGTGTTCAATATGCTGACGGGTGTGTATAAACCCACTTCGGGCGGTATATTCCTCAACGGCGCGAACATCACGGGAAAGCCACCCGTAGAGATAAACAAGAGTGGCATTGCGCGAACGTTCCAGAATATCCGCCTGTTCAAGGCTATGAGCGTTCTCGATAACGTTAAGGTGGGAATGCAGAATCAGACCAAGTACACAACTATTGAGGGTATCCTCCGTCTGCCGCGTTATTTTAAGGAAGAAAAGCAAATGAACGAAAAGGCGGTGGAGCTGCTCAAGGTGTTCGATCTGGACGGCGAAAAGGATCAGTTCTCGGCTAACCTGCCCTACGGAAAGCAGAGAAAGCTGGAGATAGCGAGAGCGCTCGCAACCGATCCGAAGCTGCTTCTGCTCGACGAACCCGCGGCGGGCATGAACCCGAACGAGACCGCGGAGCTTATGGATACTATCCGCTTTGTACGGGAAAAATTTGATATGACTATCTTACTGATAGAGCACGATATGAAACTTGTCGCAGGTATCTGCGAGGAGCTCACCGTGCTGAACTTCGGTCAGGAGCTTGCTCAGGGCAAGACTTCGGCGGTGCTCAACGACCCGAAGGTCATCACCGCCTATCTGGGCGATTAAGGGGGCGCTGTATATGTCAATGTTGGAAATTGAAAAGCTGGAGGTATACTACGGCGCTATCAACGCTATCAAGGGTATTTCCTTTAACGTCGAGCAGGGCGAGGTAATTGCGCTTATCGGTGCGAACGGCGCGGGCAAAACCACTATTCTGCACACGATAACGGGTCTTGTTGCCGCAAAGCACGGGTCTATCAGGTTCAACGGCAAGGAGTTAACCAAAACTCCCGCGCATAAGATAGTATCAATGGGAATGGCTCATGTTCCCGAGGGGCGCCGCGTGTTCGCGCAGCTTTCAGTGTACGAGAACCTCATGCTAGGCGCGTATACCCGCAAGGATAAGGCGGAGATAAACGAGAGCATAGAGCACGTTTATGAGCGTTTCCCGAGGTTAAAGGAGCGGCAAAATCAGTTGGCGGGAACGCTTTCGGGCGGCGAGCAGCAGATGCTCGCAATGGGCAGAGCGCTTATGTCCAAACCGTCGATAATCCTTATGGACGAACCGTCGATGGGACTTTCCCCGCTGTATGTAAGCGAGATCTTTGATATTATTCAGGAAATCAACAAGTCGGGAACTACGGTGCTGCTGGTCGAACAGAACGCGAAAAAAGCGCTGTCAATTGCGAACAGGGCGTATGTACTCGAAACGGGCAATATCGCGCTGTCGGGTGATGCGCACGAGCTTATGGATAATGAGCAGGTCAAGAAGGCTTATCTGGGCGAGTAATTATTGTCAGCGTTATAGAGTTGCATGGATAAAAGGCGCAAGCGCCGATGACGACGGAGCGAACGAAGTGAGTGGTGCGGGCTGTTGCCTTTTGAATAAGGGGTAATTATGGACAATAAGGTTATTATTACAATTGCGCGCGGCTACGGCAGCGGCGGAAGAACGATAGGACAAATGCTGTCCGAAAAGCTGGGTATCGAGTTTTACGATAAGGACCTGATAAAGCTTGCCTCCGAGGAGAGCGGCATCAACGAGGCTCTTTTCG
>ERZ778512.213-NODE-213-length-61662-cov-6.667375_pt1 | contig 61662 bp, 48 predicted proteins | sample MGYA00510346_ERZ778512 | MGnify/ENA primary metagenome ERZ778512 (study PRJEB29527, sample SAMN07138962) | mouse gut metagenome | material: feces | host: mouse | place: China:Nanjing | collected 2016-01-25 ...
AACCAACTTTGTTAACCTTAAATCTAATACTATTATGAAAAAACCACAGTGCAAATGTACTGCTTTCTATATATCTGTCAATAGAATAAGTGCTAATTAGTGTTTTGAAATCCATAAGAAAAGCTAAAAGACCTTCTTTTGAGTCGCTAGGCTAACCAAAACAATCGTTATCGCCGATAATGGCAAAGCAAATAAGATCGGATCTATCGCATGCCACGGATATACATCGATCAAGACGTCTTGTCCGAATAAAGCCTTGCAAAGTCCTACCGGAGCCGCTTCCGCCTTATGAAGGAACAACATGGCGAATAAACTGGCCAAGCCTCCTACCCATAAGCTGGCCAAGGCCCCTTGCCGGGTAGCCCTTTTCCAATATAGCGAGCAGAAATAGGTAGGTAGGAATGTAGCTGCGCAAATACCCATGAACAAGGCGGTGCCTCGTGCGATAATACTTGCGCTTAGCGTATAGCAGATAATGTAACTAACCAAGATAGAGCATAGCACGCCGATACGTACACCTAATGTAGAGTTCGGCTGCTTGCTACGTCCTAGTTGGGGGAATGCGTCTGCCCCGAAAGCCGCTCCCATGGTGTGGAACTGTGCGCTAAGGGTAGACATGCTGGCAGAGAGGATACAAAGCATGAAAACCGCCCCAAACCACTCCGGCATCGCTTTATTGATAAATAGGGGGATGATCTTATCCATATCTTTTACCGCCTCCGAGGCGACTACACCTTCCGTCTTGAGGAAAAACAAATTAGACAAGGCTCCCACGTGATAAATCGCCCCTACCGTGACAATCAAGAACACGCAGCCGATCAATACGCCCCTATTGAGTTGCTTGGTACTTTCTACCATCATGAAGCGTACGACTAGTTGGGGCTGCGCTAAGCAACCGATTCCTACGCCAAGGATCAATGAGGTAACCAATGTATACCATTGTGGAGAACCTGAGATGGGCATAGCTGTCCATCCTTGATGTCCCAAGGCCTTGAAGCGTTCGGGCACCATGGGGGCGATATCCGTCAACTTCTGGTTTGCCTCGATAAAGCCCATGTCCATGATATGATAAAACCAAAATAGCAGGAAAAGCATGCAAGCGAACATGATAACCGCTTGCAACGCATCCGTATAAAGTACTCCCTTAATGCCGCCCGTAATCACGTAGGCCGCTACGATCAAGGTGAAGATCAACAAGGCTAGATGAAGGTCGATATGAAACATCTGTTCGATGAAGACGGCTCCTCCCTTCATCACCACGGCGGCGTATAGAGGCATGCCGATGAATATGATCGAAGCGATGAAGATCTGTATAGACCGGGACTTATAGTGCAATCCCAATAATTGCGGGAAAGTCCGTGCGTTATGTGTCTCGCCTAACTTCCGGGTCCTTCGTCCGAAAAAGATAAAGGCTATCACTACACCCATGAACATATTCAATAAACAAAGCCATTGAATACCCATGCCGAACGTGGCGGCTACGCCTCCGAAACCAACGATCGCCGATGCCGAGATAAAGGTCGCCCCGTAAGACAGGGCCATGATAATAGGATTTACTTTTCGTCCGCCTAATAAATAATCACTGGCGTTTTTCGTCTGCCTGTATCCGAGATACCCTAACCAAGCGATTACAAACATGTAAACGATGACAATAATGCCTAATGTTAACGTACTCATTTTCGTGATTCTTTAGTTGGGTTTATTTTCTCGTCGTCTTCTTTATTCCAAGTGGTTATCCCGAACCAAATAGAAAATAGGAGGCAAGCGAACGCTAGAAGGTAAGCCAGCCAAATACCGGGGTCGCTGATTCCGAACATATATCTGTGCCTATTAAAGTTTTATTAGATCACTTTCACGGATATACTCGAGATTCTGACGGCGGATTACTTCACGGGCACTTTCCCGGTTGTTCGTACGCAAGATCAAGATCGCTTTTTCACGGATGGAGAAGCAATACATATATTCTATGCTGATGCCCGCTTTCGTGAAATAAGATAATGTATTGGCAAAACTCCCGGCGCATGAGCTGGTTACTATTGCTAATACGTCGGTCAGGTTTGCGCTGACATTGTTCTCTTTTAATATTTTATAAGCCTTCTGGGGATCGCTTACGATGATACGAAGGATTCCATACTCGGAAGTGTCGGCTACGGTAGCCGCAATGATGCGAATACGCTCTTCTGCCAATAACGCTAATATCTCGCTTAATTTCCCGTACTTGTTTTCAAGGAAAATAGAAATTTGATTAACTGTCATAAGGTGTTATTTTAATTGTTTTTTAACAAAGTTTGCGATGATCTTTCACTCGTACCGCCTTGCCATCGGTGGTCGGCAAAGATCCCTTGGCTACCAGCTTGATACGCGGCGTAAGTAATAATTCGTCCTTCAACTGACGGGTGATCCCTTTCGTCAAACGCTGTAAGGCTGAATAATCATCGGTGAATAGGTCGCTCAACTCGACCTCGATCAACATCTCGTCGCTGTTGCCGATCGTTTCTAGGGTGATCATGTAATTGCTGCCCAATTCTTTGAATTGCATCAATATCTTTTCGATTTGGATGGGGAATAGGTTCACGCCCTTCAAAATTATCATATCGTCGCTACGTCCTTTGAAACGGGCAAGGCGTTTATGGGTACGTCCGCAAGGGCAATCGCCCGGTAAGATACAAGTAAGGTCACGGGTACGATAACGGAGTAAAGGCATCGCCTCCCGGTTGATGGTGGTTAATACCAATTCTCCGACTTCTCCCTCGGGCACCGGTTGCAAGGTAACCGGGTCTACGATTTCTACGATCACGTTGTCTTCCCAGATGTGCAGGCCGTTTTGCTCCGTACATTCGAACGCTACGCCCGGTCCGTTCATCTCCGACATACCGAAACAGTTGTAAGCTTTGACACCCAGAAGCTGTTCGATGCGTTTACGTTGTTCTTCCGAGTGAGGCTCGGCACCAATACATACGGTGTGTAGTTTGGTATCCTTTCTTGGGTCTATTCCTTCCTCATACATAACCTCGGCCAAACGAGTGGCATAGCTCGGTATGATATGTAAGCAGGTCGTGCCGAAGTCGGTGATGAATTTAATCTGCCGTTTGGTATTACCGGCTGCCGCTGGCACTGTTAACGCACCTAGTTTTTCTGCTCCATACTGGAAACCGAGGCCACCGGTAAACATACCGTAACCGGATGTATTTTGGAATACGTCCGTATCCCTTAGCCCCACCATATACATACAACGGGCTACTTGGTTTGCCCATTGGTCCAGATCTTTGGCGGAATGTAAGACAACAGTAGGATTACCGGTCGTTCCACTAGATGAGTGGATACGTACGCATTTCTGTAATGGGATGGCTGCCAATCCGAACGGATAGTTGTTTCTAAGATCGTCTTTCGTTGTAAACGGAAGTTTTTGTAAATCCTCCAAGGACTGAAAACTGTCTGGGGTAATTCCTTTCTCTTTGAATATCTTATTGTAAAAAGGAGAGTTGCCCGCTAGCTCTATGGTTTGTTTCAGTCGTTCCAGTTGAAGTTTTACCAGATCTTTACGATCCATGGTTTCTATTTCATTCTGCCGATACATCATCGTTTTTTCAATTAGAGTGTGTTTAATTCATGAAACTAGATTGCAAATGTATCTTTTATTTTGGATAACGCCATACTTTTGTGTCAAAATATTAGTAATTTGTTGAAATCAAAAAACCCCTTGAGAGAATGCCTCTAAGACATTCTCTCAAGGGATTTTTGTTGTAGAGAAGTTTCCCTTTCCTGAATTATTTCTGGAAAGATTTTTTCATACGTGCGATATCTGTCAAATAGTCTTGCAGATCTTGCTCGTGTTCTTCTTCCTCGGCTAAGATATGCTTAGCGATATCACAAGTCGTGAAGTCGATGCCGTCCGTAAATTTAGCGATCTCTTGATAACGTAAGATGGCGCAACGCTCGGAAGCGACATTCTGGTTCAGAAGGCTTACTACGTCAAAGTCTGTCGGTGAATCATATTTGCATCGGGCTAATTCAAACCATTGTTTCGGATCAAGTACCGGAACTCCTTCCAATTCGATGATTCGGTTTGCCAATAATTGGGCGTGATGCCTTTCTTCCTCGGCATGTTCCTCGAATTCACCTTGTACGTCGGAACGCATTGCTCCTTCTACGACCAAGGCTCCTACCCAATATTGATAGTATGCTAGCCATTCTTCCGCTAATGCGGCGTTTAGTTGAGATAATAAATTGTCGACATCCAATTTTCCTCTTAAAATTTTGACGCTTTCTTTTGCCATAGCTGTATTAATTAGAATTATAACGTGTTGTCTGTTTTTATAGTTCTAACAAGCTCACTAGGGCATTGTTTATTGTTCGTCAAAATTTTAACGTTATGCTGCGATTGTTACAATTTAGGCAATTCCCAAGGTGCTCGGTAATAGGCTTTCGACAAAGCGGTAGCCTCGTTATCGCCGACAAACAAATTGTTTTTGTCATCCCAATGGACTTCCCGTTGAACCCGGCAGGAGATATTCGCCAAATGAGCCATCTTCGCTACACGGGCACCGATAGCGACATCGGCGTTCGGAAGTTCACGACTTCTGATGCAACTCAACATGTTTCCCACATGATTATAAAGTCCTTTGCCTTCTCCTTTCTTGAAAGGAACGGCTTCCATGCGGGCTACGTTATTGGATACGACCGGTATGACTTCCCAACCGGCCCTGTCGAGTACCATCGTACCATTCTCCCCATAGAACGCTAATCCTTCCTTACGGCTATAGAGTCCGTGATTGATCCCGCAAGCGTGATCCCAGATGATATTAAAATCATCGTAGGCATAAGTCGCCATTAAAGTGTCGGGCGTCTCCATTGCGTCATCCGGATAGGCGAACTTGCCACCGCCTGAGAATACACGGGTGGGAAGACCTGCGTTCATACCTTCTAGGGCATAATCCAGTAAATGTACGCCCCAGTCCGACATCAAGCCTCCGGCATAGTCCCAAAAGAAACGAAAATTATAATGAAAGCGATAAGGATTGAACGGACGTTTAGGAGCCGGGCCTAGCCACATATCGTAATCCACACCAGCGGGAGCGTCGCAATTCGGTTTGACTGGAAGTGTCGGTTTGCCATCTTGGTAAGCCCATACCTTGACCGTACGGATTCGTCCGATATTTCCGGCTTTCAAGAAATTAGCCGCCTCGTCCCAATGCGGGTCGCTACGTTGCCATTGGCCTACCTGTACGATCCGGTTATATTTACGGGCGGCTTTTTCCATCAGGTTACATTCCTCGATCGTATTGGAGAGCGGCTTCTCTACATATACGTCTTTTCCCGCTTGGCAAGCCCAGACCGTCGGAAGGCAATGCCAATGGTCCGGCGTACCGATAATGACTACATCTACGTCTTTATTATCAATGACTCGTCGCCAGTCCTTATATAAATGAGGTACTTTTTTCTTGGTTTTCTTCTCAACGTCGGCAGCCCGTTTGTTCAGCCATTCGTCATCGACATCGCAAAGTGCCACGCATTCCGTCTCCGGGTAATCAAGAAAAGTATTCAAATCCCCATATCCCATGCTACGGCATCCGATGAGGGCTACTTTTACTTTGTTGCTAGGGGCGGTCTGTCCGTATATGGAGGAATACGATTTACCGATAAGCGGTGATAAAGTAAGTCCGGACATGATAAGTCCGGTTTTTTGCATAAAAGTACGTCTGTTCATGATATTAGTTTTTAATACTGTTATAAATATATTCCATATCCACATGCTCCCTTACGAGGGTAGCGAGTTTATCATACTGCTCTTCCTTAAAAGCGGCATAATCGAAAGGAGCCGTAGCCGCTTCCGTGCTAAAGCCCTCGGCTAGGTTGTCCAATACGACCGGATTGTCAAGGATACCATGCATATAACTTCCCCAGCATCGGTTGTTGAGGTAATATCCGTCCGTTCGTCCGTCTTCCAGTCGGGCTACGGGCTGTTCGGGGGCGTTGCCCAATAGGGTGGTTCGTCCCATATGTATTTCGTATCCTTTACAATCTTTATTCTCTGAGGAGGGAAGGAAAGCAAAGTCGCTTTGTCTCGTGATCTTCTCCTGCTCAATGACCGTGCATTGGGGCAGGAGACCGAGACCGGAAATCGCCCGGATATTTCCCTCGATACCTTCCGGATCTTCCAAGCGGACTCCCATCATTTGATAGCCACCGCAAATACCGATCACCTTTTTACCCGCTTTATGCGCCCGGATAATCGCTATCGCTATCCCATTGGCCCGCAGGCTTTGTAAGTCCGATAACGTATTCTTTGAGCCGGGGAGCAGGATGATGTCGGCTTTCTCTATCTCATCGATATTGTTGGTGTAATACGGATTGAAACGGGGGTCTATCTCCAATACATCAAAATCCGTGAAATTAGACATCCGTTTCAGCAGGATGATAGCTACATTGATTTTCCCGTCTTTATAAGTGTTATTTTTCATATCCAACGCTACGGAATCCTCTTCCTCTATCTTGATATCCTGAAACCATGGGATTACGCCTACCACGGGAATCCCGGTCAATTCCTTTAACAGGTTTCGTCCTTCTTCGAATAAAGAGGCGTCTCCACGGAACTTATTGATGATAACCCCTTTCATTAACGCTCGTTCCTCCGGTCGTAATAAAGCGATCGTTCCATATACGGAGCCGAATACGCCGCCCCGGTCTATATCTGCTACTAAGTAGGTAGAGGCTCCGGCAGCGATCGCCATACGCATATTGGTGATATCCCGGTCTCGCAGGTTTAGTTCGGAGATGCTTCCGGCTCCTTCCAATACAATCGGGTTATAGCGAACTTCCAGACGCTTGAAGGCTTCGATGGCTTTCTTAAATAGCTCCTCCTTTTGGTTTTGTATCCCGAAATAATCTTTGGCGGACATATTGCCAAGAGGCTTTCCGTTTAATACGACTTGTGAGTTTTTATCATTTGTCGGCTTCAACAATACCGGGTTCATATCCGTATGTGGGGAAATACCGCAGGCTTCCGCTTGTACGACTTGTGCCCGGCCCATCTCGCCACCTTCCGGGGTAGAGTAGGAATTGAGGGACATATTTTGCGCCTTGAACGGTGCCGGTTGATAGCCATCTTGCTTGAAAATACGGCAAAACGCCGCATTAATAATGCTTTTACCCGCATCAGAGCAGGTTCCGACAAACATAATTGGTCGTAGGTGTTGCTTCATCTGTATAGATTTTATTTACACAGTGTACAAAGGTAGTATTTTTGGCCTTGTTATTAAGGAGAGGATATGAAAAAAGAAGAAGATTTTGTTATGGACTTGTCCATCTACATGGCTTGTCTGCGTGAAAAAAACGGTATTCCACGGCGAAGAGTTATCAAGATGCCTTGAACTCGTTCAAGTGTTTCTGCGGTATGGAGAAGATTCCCTCCGGGGCGTTGCAGCCGCTGGAGGAGTTGTCCGCTTATACGGAAAAGGAATCCCTTTATTTATTTCCTTTTTTGAGTGGAACGAGAACCGGTGAGGCGGCTTACAAGGAATCGTAACTACAGGGCGGCCGCGCCAAACCATCATCTGAAAGGCGTCCCCTCCCTCTTGCGGATCTACGGACTTTACCGTCACAGCCTTATAACAACGTGTTTTTTCGCGTGTTAAAATCCGGTTAACATTCCGGGGGCGGAAGGGGCTGATGTGCAAAGCTCTACCTTCGTAGTAAGTCCGGTCCTTAGGACTGGGCTTACTACGAGGGCAGAACGAGGGCAGAACGAGGGCAGGGCGGTCCTGTCATGGAGATGTTTCATTCGTACGGGAGATGAGGAGCATGTTGATCCAGGCTTGGTATTTTTTATATCAAATGATGAGACGGGTAGTAAAATGATGTGTTTGGGTAAAGAAAACCTAAGATCTTTTCTAATTCCTCGTTGGTTTCGGTATATGTATATCCCGAAGAAATCTCTAAAAACCGATATCAATTTTATTTTTGTCTGGTTATGAACGTAATTTGGGAGGTTGCCTTGTTAGAATATCGGTTGGCCCAGAATCAATCATTATTGGTCTATATCCCATATAATCCTAAAAATAGGTTAGCGAAAGGAGTGTACACTTGAGTATTCTTATTATTTTTGCGCTTTTAAAAGTAAGTACATGAATTTTGATATAGTGTTTGTGTTGCTGGCCCTAATCGGTATGATCGCAGCCTTGGTATGGGATAAGATGCGGCCGGGAATGGTTCTTCTGACAGTGGTCGTATTTTTTCTCTGCGTAGGCATTCTTACTCCCAAGGAGATGCTGGAGGGCTTTAGCAATAAAGGGATGATAACCGTAGCCATGCTCTTCCTTGTCAGTGAGGGAGTGCGGCAGAGCGGGGCTTTAGGCCAATTGATCAAGAAACTGCTTCCCGAGGGGAAGACCACCGTCTTCAAGGCGCAGGCGAGGATGCTCCCGCCCGTGGCTTTCGTGTCGGCGTTCCTGAATAATACGCCGGTGGTGGTTATTTTCGCCCCGATCATCAAGCGATGGGCGGAGGCGGTGAAGCTTCCGGCCACGAAATTCTTGATCCCTCTCTCGTATGTCACGATATTGGGCGGTATATGTACCTTGATAGGTACTTCTACGAATCTGGTGGTGCACGGCATGATTCTGGAGGCGGGATATGAGGGCTTTACGATGTTTGAGCTGGGGAAAGTCGGTATTTTTATCGCTATCGCCGGTATTTTATATTTGTTCGCTTTCTCGAATAAACTGCTTCCGGACTCGAGGACGGATACGGTATCCGAAGACGGGGAGGATGAGAATCCCGGGAATTTCCACCGGGTGGAGGCCGTGTTGGGCGCACGCTTCCCGGGTATCAACAAGACCTTGGGAGAGTTTAACTTTACCCGCCATTACGGGGCGATCGTGAAAGAGGTGAAAAGCGGCGGACAGCGTTTTACCCGTAATCTGGATACGGTGGTATTGCATGAGGGCGATACCTTGGTGCTGTGGGCGGACGATTCTTTTATCCCTACATGGGGTGAGTCTAGTGTCTTCTTGATGTTGGCGAATGGTAATGAGGCAACAGAGCTGGTATCGAAGAAGAAACGTTGGCTGGCTTTAGGACTGTTGATCTTTATGATTACGGGGGCGACGGTAGGAGAGTTGCCAGTCGTGAAAGAGGCCGTTCCTAGTATGCGCTTGGATATGTTCTTCTTTGTCTGCATTACGACAATCATCATGGCGTGGACGAAGCTTTTCCCGCCTAAAAAATACACGAAATACATCTCTTGGGATATCTTGATAACGATCGCTTGCGCTTTCGCTATCAGCAAGGCCATGGAGAATTCCGGCTTTGCCTCCATGATAGCCCGCCATATAATCGGTATGGCCGACAATTTGGGGCCGTATGCGTTGCTGGCGATTCTATTTATTATTACCAATATATTTACGGAGTTGATCACGAATAACGCCGCGGCGGCATTGAGCTTCCCGATCGCTTTGTCGGTGGCTACGCAATTAGGCGTTGATCCGACCCCATTCTTTGTCGTGATCTGTATGGCGGCGTCGGCTAGTTTCAGTACGCCGATCGGCTACCAGACCAACCTGATCGTGCAAGGCGTGGGAGGCTATAAGTTCACGGATTTCGTGAAGGTGGGCCTGCCCTTGAACTTGATCACGTTCTTGATCTCCGTGTTTGTAATACCTATGATATGGAAGTTTTAGAAAATAATATCTATCCGATTTTCGACCGTATGCTGGGTCGTGAGGATAAAGAGGCGCTTCTGGGGCAAAGGGGCGTGATGGTGTGGTTCACGGGTTTGAGTGGCTCGGGGAAAAGCACGATCGCTATCGCCTTGGAGCGTGAGTTGCATAAACGGGGATTGCTTTGCCGCATCCTCGACGGGGATAATATCCGCAGTGGTATCAACAATAATCTCGGGTTCTCGCCGGAGGACCGGGTGGAGAATATACGCCGGATCGCCGAGGTGGGTAAACTGTTTGTCGATACGGGTGTTATAACCATAGCGGCTTTTATCAGCCCGAACAACGAGTTGAGAGAAATGGCGTCCGCTATCATCGGTAAAGCGGATTTCTTGGAGGTTTACGTAAGTACGCCGCTCGCCGAGTGCGAACGCCGTGACGTGAAAGGCCTGTATGCCAAGGCCCGGAAAGGCGAGATCAAGGAGTTTACCGGGGTTTCCGCCCCGTTCGAGGCGCCGGAGCGTCCGGACCTGTCCTTGGATACCTCCGTATTGAGCGTGGAGCAATCCGTGAGCCGGTTGTTGGAGTTGATCGTACCGAAAGTAGAAATTAAACACTGAAAAAAGATATGTCTGATTACAAGTTAAGTCATTTACAGGAGCTGGAGGCCGAGTCTATCCACATCATCCGTGAGGTAGCCGCCGAGTTCGAGAATCCTGTTATGCTTTATTCCATCGGGAAGGATTCTTCCGTGATGGTCCGTTTGGCCGAGAAGGCTTTCGCTCCGGGTAAGGTTCCTTTCCCGTTGATGCACATCGATTCGAAATGGAAGTTTAAGGAGATGATAGAGTTCCGTGATTCTTACGCGAAGAAATTCGGCTGGAACTTGATCGTGGAGTCTAATATGGAGGCTTTCCACGCGGGCGTGGGCCCGTTCACGCATGGAAGCAAGGTGCATACGGACTTGATGAAGACGCAGGCTTTGCTTCATGCCTTGGATAAATATAAGTTCGACGCCGCTTTCGGTGGCGCCCGCCGCGACGAGGAGAAGAGCCGTGCGAAGGAACGTATCTTCTCGTTCCGCGATAAGTTCCATCAATGGGACCCGAAGAACCAGCGCCCGGAGTTGTGGGATATCTATAACGCCCGTGTGCATAAGGGCGAGAGCATCCGTGTATTTCCGCTATCGAACTGGACGGAGCTGGATATCTGGCAATATATCCGTCTGGAGAATATCCCGATCGTTCCCTTGTATTTCGCCAAGGAGCGTCCGTGCGTGGAGATCGACGGTAATTTGATCATGGCGGACGACGACCGCTTGCCGGAGCAATACCGGGACCAGATCCGTATGCGTATGGTCCGTTTCCGTACGTTGGGCTGCTGGCCGCTGACCGGCGCCGTGGAGAGCGAGGCGGATACGATCGAGAAAATCGTGGAGGAGATGATGACTACGACGAAGAGCGAGCGTACGACCCGTGTGATCGACTTCGATCAAGACGCTAGTATGGAGCAGAAGAAACGGGAAGGGTATTTTTAACACAGAAGAGACATGGCAGATACAAAATTAAATATAAAGGAATTCCTAGATAAGGACGAGCAGAAGGACCTGCTGAGATTCTTGACCGCAGGCTCGGTGGATGATGGTAAATCGACCTTGATAGGTCGATTGCTGTTTGATAGTAAGAAAATATACGAGGATCAGTTGGATGCCTTGGAGCGTGACAGCAAGCGTATGGGCAACGCCGGCGAGCATATCGACTACGCTTTGTTGCTGGATGGCTTGAAGGCCGAGCGTGAGCAAGGTATCACGATCGATGTGGCTTACCGTTATTTCAGCACGAACAACCGTAAGTTCATCATCGCCGACACCCCGGGGCACGAGCAGTACACCCGGAATATGATCACGGGTGGTTCCACGGCGAATCTGGCGATCATCTTGGTGGATGCCCGCACGGGCGTGATCACGCAAACCTGCCGTCACACCTATCTGGTATCTTTGCTGGGGATCAAGCATGTGGTACTGGCCGTGAATAAGATGGACTTGGTGGACTTCGACAAGGATACGTTCGACCGGATCGTGGCGGATTATAAACGTTTCGTGGAGCCGCTGGATATCCCGGATATCACGTATATCCCCTTATCGGCCTTGGATGGCGATAACGTGGTGGAGAAGAGTGATCGCACGCCTTGGTATGAGGGTACGTCTTTATTGGATTATCTGGAGAACGTGCCTATCGACTTGGATCGTAATTACGAGGACTTCCGTTATCCGGTGCAATACGTGTTGCGCCCGAATCTGGATTTTCGTGGGTTTAGCGGCAAGGTGGCCAGCGGTATCGTGCGTAAGGGAGATACGGTGATGGCGTTGCCTTCCGGGAAGACCTCGAAGGTAAAGAGCATCGTCACCTACGAGGGGGAGTTGGAGCAGGCTTTCCCGCCTCAATGTATTACGATCACCTTGGAGGACGAGATCGATATCTCCCGTGGGGAGATGCTGGTGCACCTGGATAACTTGCCGATCCGCGACCGTAATTTCGAGGCTATGTTGGTGTGGATGGATGAGGAAGCCATGGATGTGAACAAGCAGTTCTACATCAAGCAGACCACTCATACGACACGTGCCCGTGTGGATAGTATCCGCTATAAGGTGAACGTGAACACGATGGAGCAATCTTCCGTGGATCATCTGGAGCTGAACGAGATCGGCCGTGTGGTATTTACTACCGGCAAGGAGTTGTTCTTCGATCCGTATAGGAGGAATAAGCAGACCGGCTCGTTTATCTTGATCGATCCGATTACGAATAATACGTCCGCCGTGGGTATGATCATCGACCGTGTGGACGCTAAAGATATGGTGACGGAAGACGCTTTGGCTACCTTGAACCTCCCGGAGATGGGAATCGGAGAGGAGCACTATGAGGCGATCCGTAAGGTTTGTGAGGAGTTGGGCCGGCAGGGCGTATCTGTGAAATGTATAACGGAAAAACGATAGGATATGGGATTGTTGGAGTTTGATAAGCTACCGATCAATACGTTGGTCGGGGCGGATTGGGATACGTTCAGGAAGGTGACGGCCCAGCAGCAGATAGACAAGGGCTTTAAGGGTAAGTATCGCCTTACGACCGGTGTTTGCCGCCTGTTGAGCGCCTTGAAGCCGATCGAGGATAGCCGGTTCAAGAAATTGGCCGATAAGCCGCTTGAGATGGACCCCTTGTTTATCTTGGGGCATTGGCGGAGTGGTACGACTTTTGTTCATAATATCTTCGCCTGCGATAAGCATTTCGGTTATACCACGACGTACCAGACGGTATTCCCGCACCTGATGCTCTGGGGGCAGCCTTTCTTCAAGAAGAACATGGCTTTCTTGATGCCGGATAAGCGTCCGACCGATAATATGGAGTTGAAGGTGGATCTTCCGCAAGAGGAGGAGTTCGCCTTGTCGAACATGATGCCTTATACGTATTATAATTTCTGGTTCTTCCCGAAACGCTGGATGGAGTATTGCGATCGTTACTTATTGTTTAACGATATCACGGAGGAGGAGCGGCGGATCTTCATGGATACTTTCATGCGTCTGGTAAAGGTGTCCCTCTGGAATACGAACGGTACGCAGTATTTGAGCAAGAACCCACCGCATACGGGACGTGTGAAGACATTGCTGGAGATGTTCCCGAACGCTAAGTTCATCTACTTGAAGCGAAATCCGTATACGGTATTCGAGAGTACCCGCAGTTTCTTTACGAATACGATCCAGCCATTGCGTTTGCAGGATATCACGAACGAGCAAATCGAGGCGAACTTCATCGAGGTATATCGCCGTCTTTTCTATAAGTACGAGGAAGAGAAGCACCTGATACCGGAAGGCAATCTGGTGGAAGTGAAGTTTGAGGATTTCGAGAAAGACGCTTTCGCTATGACGGAAAATATCTACGGGACATTAAACTTACCCGGCTTTAAGGAGTCTAAGGCGGATATAGAGAAGTATCTGGGCAAGAAGAAGGGCTACAAGAAGAACCAATACAAGTACGAGGATCGTACGGTCCGGCTTGTAGAGGAAAATTGGGGCATGGCCTTGAAGGAATGGGGCTATAGCTTATAAATAAAGGGTTAGATAGGTATTAAATTGATAGAGGGATGGGTTTGAGTTTAAGAAAGAAAGCGTTATTTTTGGCAATCGCTTGTATGCCTCTGTCCGTGGTTCTCGCGGACGGGGATGGGGTGACATCGGAGAATGTGGTGCCCTTCGCTTATGGAGACATGGATAATTGGATTGTCCGTGAGATTCATGAGTCTGGCATTATCGGGGGAAATACGAAATGGCTTTATGAGCTGGGACCCTCGGATACGATTGTCGGTAATACGGCGTTTCGTAATATGGGCGGTTCTCCGTGGGCTACTTCCAACGTGATGGCGAAAGTGGCGGGAGTGGTGAAAACCAATACGTCTGTTTTCCCGGAGAAACGGGGGGATGGGATGTGCGCCCGCATGGAGACCCGTTATGAGAGCGTGAAGGTTTTCGGTTTGGTGGATATCGAGGTGATCGCCGCTGGCTCCGTTTTTTTGGGTACGGTGCATGAGCCGATCAAGGGAACAAAAAACCCTCAAGCGATGTTACAATCAGGAGTGCCTTTCTCCAAGAAGCCGAAAGCGTTGCGGTTTGATTATAAGGTGAAAGCCGCTCCCGAGAAGAATCGGGTACGTAGTACGGGATTCAGCCGTAAGAGTACGGTGGCCGGGCAGGATTCCTTGGCGGTGATCTTGTTGTTGCAGAAACGATGGGAAGACGCGGAAGGGAATGTTTATTCCAAGCGGGTCGGTACGATGGTGCAACGCTATACGGAATCTACCCCTGATTGGGTAAATGACGCTACTTACCCGATCCTTTATGGAAATATAACATCCAAACCCGAATATAAACCGTATATGCGTATACAAGTAGAGGAACGTTATACGTTAAATAGTAAAGGAAAAAGCGTTCCTATCCAAGAGGTAGGCTGGGCGGAGCCGGGCGAGGCACCTACGCATATGGTGTTGCAGTTCACCTCCAGCCACGGAGGAGCCTATATCGGCTCTCCGGGAAATACGTTTTGGATAGACAACGTAGAATTAATATACTAATATGGTCGAAGCAAAGATAAAAGCCCTGCGTGATGAGCTGGAGCGGCATAATTATAATTATTATGTGCTTTCGGCACCGACAATATCAGACTTTGAGTTTGATAAGATGATGAAAGAGTTGCAGGAACTGGAGACGGCGCATCCCGAGTTCGCCGATCCGGATTCCCCGACTCGGCGAGTGGGGAGCGACCTCTCGAAAGAGTTTGAGCAAGTGGTACATAAATATCCGATGCTTTCGTTGGGTAATACGTACTCCGAGGATGAGATCCGTGATTTTTATGATCGTACGACCCGCTCCTTGAATGAGCCTTTCGAGATTGTGGCGGAACTTAAATATGATGGCACTTCTATCTCTTTGACCTATGAGAAAGGACGCTTGACGCGTGCCGTGACCCGTGGTGACGGTACTCGTGGTGATGACGTGACGGCGAATATCAAGACCATCCGTTCGGTTCCATTAAGACTCCGGGGTTCTGATTTTCCGGAGGAGTTCGAGATCCGTGGCGAGGTATTGCTGCCTTGGGCGGAGTTCGATCGCTTGAATAAGGAGCGGGAGGAGCAGGAGGAACCCTTGTTCGCCAATCCTCGCAACGCCGCTTCCGGTACGTTGAAACAGCAGAACCCGGCTATCGTGGCCTCCCGTAAGCTAGATGCTTATTTCTATTATTTATTGGGTGAGAACCTGCCGGCCGAAGGGCATTATGAGAATTTGCAGGCGGCTCGCGCATGGGGTTTTAAGATTCCGGACGTGATCCGTAAATGCCAGAGCCTACAGGATATATTCGATTATATCGCTTATTGGGATGTGGAACGTAAGAACCTGCCCGTGGCGACGGATGGAATCGTGTTGAAGGTAAACTCGCTTCGTCAGCAGAGGAACTTAGGTTTTACGTCGAAAAGCCCTCGCTGGGCGATCGCTTATAAGTTTCAGGCGGAGCGTGCCGAGACTCGCTTGAACTCGGTCTCTTTCCAAGTGGGACGGACGGGGACGGTCACTCCGGTGGCAAACCTCGAGCCCGTATTGTTGGCGGGGACGGTGGTGAAGCGGGCTTCCTTGCATAATGCCGATATTATCGAGGGGCTTGACTTGCATATCGGCGACCAAGTGTATGTGGAGAAAGGCGGGGAGATCATCCCGAAGATCGTGGGAGTGAATGTGGAGGCTCGTTCGATGCTGATGGGGGATAAGGTCCGCTTTATCCGTGTGTGTCCGGAGTGCGGGACTCCTTTGGTGCGTCCGGAGGGAGAGGCGGCGCATTACTGCCCGAACGAGTCGGGCTGTCCTCCTCAGATCAAGGGGCGTATAGAGCATTTCGTGACCCGGAAGGCGATGAATATCAATATAGGCCCGGAAACGGTGGAGGATTTGTACAACGCCGGTTATGTAAAAGACTCGGCGGACTTATATACGTTGACGGTTGCCGATTTATTGCGTCTGGAACGGTGGGCGGAGAAGAGCGCCCAGAATCTGATGTCGAGTCTGGAGGAATCCAAGCAAGTTCCTTTTGAGAGGGTCTTGTTCGGTCTGGGGATTCGTTTCGTGGGAGAGACGGTCGCTAAACGCTTGGCCTCGGCTTTCCATTCGATCGAGGCATTGGAGCAGGCGTCCTTAGAGGATTTGGTAGCCGTGGACGAGATCGGCGAGCGGATCGCCCAGAGTGTATTGAGTTATTTCTCGGACGAGAAGAACCGTACGTTGGTGAACCGATTAAAGGAACAGGGCTTGCGGATGGCGGTTTCCGAGGAGCAATTGGCGAATCGTTCCGAGAAGTTGAAAGGATTGACGATCGTGATCAGCGGGACATTTTCCAAGCATTCACGTGACGAGTATAAGGCGATGATTGAGCAACATGGCGGCAAGAATAGCGGTTCCGTCTCAGGGAAGACCGATTATATCCTTGCCGGCGAGAATATGGGACCGGCCAAGCTGGAGAAAGCGGCGAAGCTGGGTGTGAAGATTATCAACGAGGATGCGTTTTTAAATATGCTGGAATAAATGTTCACCAATTATTTTATCAAGAAGAAGATACAGGCTTTAGCGTCGGACGCCGGGGGACGTCCGCATCGTTCCCTTTCCTTGGATGAGGCACGTTCGCTTTTGGTCTTGTATAATATAGAGGATCACGAGGACGTCATGAGGGCCTTAGAGCCTTTGCGCAAGGCGAAGAAGGACATCAAGACGTGTGTATATGTGCCATCCGGAGGAACGGACATTCCTTTCGACGACTCCAATATTCCTGTACATTCAAAGAACGATCTCAACGCGTGGGGATTCCCTTCCGATGGTATCTTGAAAAAGGTGGGCGCTCTCAAGGCGGATATCTTGATCGATATCACCCGGCCGGGTTGTTATGCCTTGCAATACATCGCTCTCCGGCATCCATCCGCCTTCAAGGTCGGGATTAAGTATCCGGGCCAAGAATGGTACGACTTAGGCTTGACTGTAACAGATAAGGACGATATTCCGTATTTATTCGGACAGATATTATTTTATTTGCGTTCCATCCGTGCTAAATGATATAAATTCCTTATTTTTGCAGTGCTAAATAACAAAAAGGAATATTTTCCCCATGGCGGACATAAATTTAAAAGGAATGGGTGTGGCGTTGATCACGCCATTCAAGGAAGATGAGAGTGTAGACTACGAGGCGTTGGGCAAGCTGGTGGATTATCAGGTGCAGAACGGTACGGATTATTTGGTGGTGCTGGGAACTACAGCGGAAACCCCTACACTTACGGAAGAAGAAAAGAAAAACATTATAAACTTGGTAGTGACTCGTGTACGGGGTCGTATCCCTATCGTATTAGGTGTGGGAGGTAATTGTACACGGTCGGTTGTCGAGAAGTTGAAGACCGATAATTTCGAGGGTATAGACGCTATTCTCTCGGTCGTACCTTATTATAATAAACCTTCCCAAGAAGGAATTTACCAGCATTACAAGGCGATTGCCAACGCTACTCATTTACCGATCGTACTCTATAATGTACCGGGGCGTACGGGTGTGAACATGACGGCCGAGACTACGCTTCGTATCGCCCGTGAGTTCGACAATGTGATTGCTGTGAAAGAAGCTTCCGGCAATATCACCCAAATGGATGATATCATCAAGAACAAGCCGGCCCGTTTCAACGTGATCTCTGGTGACGATGGTATCACTTTCCCCTTAATGACATTAGGGGCGGTGGGAGTGATCTCCGTGATCGGTAACGCCTTCCCTCGTGAGTTTAGCCGTATGGTACGTTTGGCCTTGGCAGGTGATTATGATAGCGCCCGTACGATTCATCATAGCTTCACGGAGCTGTTCAGCCTGTTGTTCGTGGATGGGAATCCGGCCGGCGTGAAGAGTATGCTGAATATGATGGGATTTATCGAGAACAGGCTTCGTCTGCCTCTGGTCCCTACACGTATCGTTACGTATGAGAAGATCCGTGAGGTTCTGCGACAGTTGAGCATTAAGTGCTGATCCGCTTTTAACGGCAACGATTCTTTCCATAGTACTTCCTTGAAAGTACTCAAGTAACCATAATAAGAGTACCGTAGTACTTCCTCGAAAGTACTGCGGTACTTTCATTATAGTACTATAGCGATACCCCAACTTCTCATACCGATACTTCAACGTTGATTTCGCTCACCTGCGTGCCGATGATGGTCTCCTTTATTCCTAAAGCGTACGATCGCTGGTTCTTTCGCTGCTCTGGCTGTGTCCCACGCAAGCCTTGAAGCGGGTGGAAGGATATTACCGACCTTGGACCGTATATTGGTTAGTAAGGTGAGAGTGCCGGATTTTAAGACGTGGTTTACGTCATGATAGGTTCTTTTTCAAAGTGAAGAAAAAAGTAACCCCTTTTCCCGGACTGCTCTTCGCGGATATTTGTCCTTTATGGAAATTAACCCCGTTTTTAACGATGGATAATCCTAATCCGGTTCCTCCGATCTTACGGCTGCGTCCCTTGTCGACCCGGTAGAAACGTTCGAATATGCGATTGATATGTTCTTCCGGGATACCCACTCCATTATCGGAGAAGCTAAAGTAATAATATTTAGGATCTTCTTTATAGCAGTTGACGGAAATCTTTATGTTTTCTCCCGCATAAGCGATCGCGTTGTCATATAGATTCCGGAATATGGAATAGAGTAGGGAGTTATTCCCGACCACGGTCGGATCTCCCGGAAGGATAATTTCCGATGTGATGTGTTTTTCTTCCATATCTTGTGAGCATTCTTTTTGTATCTCGGCGATAAGCTTCGTGATATTTACTTCCGTGAGGTCGAACATCTCGGATGCCTCGTCAAGTCTGTTTAATACGGAAATATCTCGTAATAATCCTGTAAGGCGGGTACTTTGGGAATAACAACGTTCCAAGAAAAATTGACGTTTGTCCGGACTCAAATCTGGGTTGGATAGGATTGTTTCCAAATACCCTTGAATGCTGCTGACCGGTGTTTTCAGCTCGTGAGAGACGTTCTGCGTAAGCTGTCGTTTCATCCGGCTTTCTTCTTCTTGACGGGATATATCATTGATGGAAATCTCATAACTATTATCGAGAAATAAAATACATTCGATCAAGAATATTTTACCGTTCTTGTCAATAGTCACGGACTCTCTTAATACTTTCTTTTTCCGATTCAGATTCCGGATATTCTTATTTAAGAAGGTACGGATTGGTTCTAATTCGGCTATATCAGTAACGTCTTCCACTTGGTGGATCTGGGTGTCGGATATGACATTTATGAATTGGATGAATAGGATGTTAGAGAGAATCTCCCGCCCTTCACTTGTAAACATGGCGAAGCCTTCCTTGGAATATTGGAAATGTTTGATAAGCTTTTCCCGTTCCATGGATAACTCGTTTTTCGCTTTCTGTTGCCGATGGTATAAGGTTACGATATTCTGTGAGATATCACCTAGTTCATCATTCGGGAAAACATAATCGACCGCAGGCATTCGGCCTTTTTCTACGTTTAATGCGAAATCCCTTAGTTTGGATATTGTTTTACCTATGCTGAAAGTAAAACGGGAAAGTACAAAGAAGAAAATCAAGGTCATCAATGCCATGAAATAAATGAAGTCCTTGTTTACCGTCAATATCCCTCTTACATATGGGTCGTAGGGCAGGGCTGAGCGGTAAATATAACCTCCTATATTCGATGCCGAATAGAAATACCTTTTTCCCGTAGATTCCGAGGAACGGATAGCGAATCCTTCATTGTATAACCGGGCTTTGCGTACCTCGCTCCGGTCGTTATGGTTATTAAACTCGTCCGTCCCGCTATTATCAAATAGTACGTCGCCGGACGGATCTATAATGCTTACCCGCAAATCCTTTTGAGGGATATCGTCCATGAAACTTATTACGGTCTGGTTGATGTCCGTACTTTGTTGGCATTTACGGAATAATTGATAATTATAGTTACTCAACACATTGTTCAACTTTTCTTGTGCGAACTCCCTTTCCCGCTGATATTGGAATAGCAGGAAACAGACCGTAAAGCCCAAGAACATAAAAAAGACCGACCAGAAAAGCCGTTGGCTAAACGGTATCCGGTGTCTTTTCTCACCATCTATCTTTACCATGATTCAGCGACAATATTAGCCTTCAAAACAATAACCGAAACCTAAGCGAGTTACGATGTTCTTTCCATAAGGACCTATTTTCTTACGTAACCGGGTGATGTTGACATCGATGGTACGGTCTAGAACATATACCTCGTCTTTCCAGATGCGAGACAGTATTTCCTCTCTGGAGAAGACGTTCCCTTTATTTTCCAATAGAAGTTTTAGTATCTCAAACTCTTTTTTGGTCAATGGAACTTCCACCCCGTCTACCGTAGCCTTGATACGTTTCGTATCAAGAGCTAATGTCTCATACTCGAGTTTCTCAATCTCTTTTTCTTTTGATTTCTCGGAAGTTCTTCTTAGTACAGCCTTAACACGCGCTATCACTTGGCGGATGGAGAAAGGCTTGGAGATATAGTCGTCCGCCCCGAGATTGAACCCTGTGAGCATATCGTTCTCCGTATCTTTGGCCGTGAGGAAGATGATAGGGGTATTGGCCGTCTTCTCATCTTGTCGCAGGATACGTACCATCTTGAAACCGGAGATTTCTCCCATCATGACATCCAATAACAATAAATTGTAAACGGTCAGATCCTTTTTCAATGCCTCTTCCGCACTATAGGCGGTATCTACTTCATAACCTTCTATTTCTAAGTTGAATTTAAGGATCTCACACAAATCCTCTTCATCATCCACTACAAGAATACGAGTTGTTGCCATAAGCTGTTCTGTTTTTAAAAGAGGGCCTTACAGCTCTCCATATACAAATATAATTTCTTTTTGGCAAAGAACGGATATTCTTATTTCGGAGAAATGAAATATATGTTACATTGCTGTTAAGATCGCTCGGTCGTGGAGAGTACGTACGATACAAGTTTCTCTTGCGAGCTTATTGTGCGGAATTTTACTTGGGGTCCATGCATTCCGGCCTACAGAAACGGATGGTTAAATGAAAGAACCGTGTGGCCTAGAAGATATTTTACATTACAAATTCTCTAACAAATAAAATATTATGTATCTTTGCCGCATGACAAAGACATTTAAATCGGATTTGGTTTTGTAAACAATCTGTACTTTTCATACAGATTGTTCCTTCGTTTGTTCTCGGATAACTCCTTTCGAGAAAAATTTTTCATTGTTAAAATTTTAGTTTAATCCGCATACGATGATGAAAGCCTTGTAAGGCTTTCATCATCGTATGTAAAATATCGTAAAAAAATGAATACTGAAAATAAAACAATTCACGATTTCGAACTTGATTTAATTTGCGACTTTTTCTCCAATATGGAACGGCAAGGACCCGGAAGCCCTGAAGTGACATTAAGAGCGTTGAGTTTTATAGATAACCTCACCGATAAAATCTGTAATAGCCGATATCGGTTGTGGAACGGGTGGCCAAACAATGGTATTGGCTCAACATGTACGGGGACAGATTACCGGACTAGACTTTCTTCCCGATTTTATTAATATCTTTAATCGTAACGCAAGGAAGTTAGGCTTACAAGATAGGGTAGAAGGTATTATCGGTTCGATGGATAGTCTTCCTTTTCAAAATGAGGAATTAGATCTGATTTGGTCGGAAGGAGCCATTTATAATATCGGCTTTGAACGGGGATTGAACGAGTGGCGTAAGTATTTGAAGACAGAAGGATATATTGCTGTTTCCGAAAGTTCGTGGTTCACGGACGAACGTCCTAAGGAAATCAATGACTTCTGGATAGATGTATATCCTGAGATAGATACGATCCCAATCAAGTAGCCAAGATACATAAAGCAGGTTATCTTCCTGTCGCTACATTTATATTACCGGAAAATTGCTGGACAGAACATTACCTTGCCTCAAAGATCGAAGCCCAGAAGATTTTTCTTGATAAATATGAGGGAAATCAAATCGCCGAGGAATTCTGTGCGCTTCAATCTGTTGAGGACCAGCTATATCACAAGTATAAGGCTTTTTATGGCTATGTGTTTTTCATCGCAAAAAAGATAAATCCTTTTCAAAACTTGTAGACGAGGTGAAAAAGTATAAGATGAATTTCTAATCTTTAATAAAGTAGTGTGGGCATTCTAGGTAAAGAATGCCTACACTTTTCATTTATCCTTGTTGTTGAATAACTATTTAGAAAGGGATTTGACTATCCTTATTAGTTGATTAAGTTAAGGAGATAAATTTCGGATACTGTATTTGTCATGTTAAATTAAAATTTTGTATAAACAAAAGGGCGACAATGTCTGTTTAAAACAACAAACAGATGATTTTATTTATTAATCTAAATTAAGATATATGATACCGAAAGTGGAGATAGAAGCAGGCAAGGCGAATTTAATTTGTGAGATTTTAGGCGTTAATGATTTGCGGGACATTAACTTGCTTGATGAGTACCGTGATATATTTATAAAATCACAAAAAATTGCATATGAGAAAGAATCTGTTAATGATATGAATTGTACAGATTGAATTCTTTGATAGAGAGATTCTAGCTTATTTTATAGGATGGGAAATATATTGTTTACTAGTATATTATAGTTTTATTATGTTTCTTTGTTAGAAAACTATAGTTTGTTCGGCAGAAGACGATACACAAGTGACAAAAATTTATATACCAATAAAATGATTTAGTATGGAAGCGAAATTTTGCCAAAGTTGCGGTATGCCGCTACAAAAGAATGAGGAATATTGTTGCTATTGTTATAAGGACGGAGCCTTCACGATGAACTGTACGATAAGTTTCCGTAAAAAGCGTTTATCTGTGCTTCGGCCTGCCGGATTAGTTTCATCGGAATGCGGGGTTTCTTCTCGAAGAAGTCCATTTCTATTTGAATGGAATTTTTCTTAATGGAGCGGCTCCAATTGCCTATTATCTTTCCGTTGTACAAGATAACCGGATAGAAGGTGCCGAATCGGTTGAACGCTTTTGGATGATGTTCTAGTGGCAATACGTCCGTGCGGTTTTTGTAACTGATCAAGTATTCATCGAAGGCGGGGAGGAGACGCAGGACAGGTTCGCTCTCATTTTTTCTTTTCCATGATTGGTGGATGAAATATTCACGGGAATCGAACGTCTCGGTCATTAACTCCGTTTTGATCAGATTGATAGCGATCCTACACTCGGTAGCGGTTAACCCAGACCACCAAACAAAATCCTGCAATTGGGCCGGGGAGTGGCTTTGAAAATATCTGGATGCCAATCTCGCCAGAGCCTCTTCCCTGCAAAGCTCACGAGTAGGAGGGATACGTTCGTCCAATAAGGCGTAAGTCGTTTTCTTTCCTTTATCGATCCCGCTACAGACGATACCTTCCACCTCACCCCATGTAAGGAAAAGGTTTGCGTGATCCTTGGTGGGCAAAATCCCGGATTTTTGCAATTCCGCCGTTACTTCTTGTTTGGTCAGGCTTTTGTATCCTTCCAGTATCTTTCCGATCTGATCTAGGCATCTTGTGAATAGCGTTTTTTCTGTCTTCCCAAAATGTTCCTTGGCGTACGACATAACGGCAGCCTTGATACGCTTGGAAGATAGCATAAGCATCCAACGGATATCCTCGGCGGGCACGAAATGCCAAGTAGGACGCATCACATGGGTACGTAGAATATCACCTTTGTACAAAGCCTCATCTACCGTTTCAAGGGAAGAGGATCTCAAGCGAATACCGATCGCCCATTTGGCCATCTCATACTCCTGCGCTTGGATAGCGCCCATCCAAGAGACCAACTCTTTCGGGGTCTCAAATCGGGGTTGTTCCAATTGTTGGCTAGCTACTCGTATATGTGTTATCATAATATATGAATATAAACGCAAATGTACGAAATAAAGCGTTAAACATCCCATAATCTTGAAGATATACTCATTCTTTTTGTACCTTCACGCTAGAAACAATTAGTGAAGTTTATGACGATAGCGTATTTAAATGTGGCTACGGACCGGCAACACTTGGATATTCAAAGGAAAGAGATCTCTTCTTTTGCCGCAGCCAAGGATATCCATGTGGATAAATGGGTCATGGAAGTATCTGGAGAGAAAGCGAAACAACCGGGGCCAAAGTTAAAACTTGTTCTCGAACGCTTGAAGAAAGGGGATGCCTTGATCGTTTCGGATATTACCCGTTTGTGTCTTACCTTATATGAGTTGATGGGGATACTTACCGTTTGCATGGAGAAGGATGTGACGGTCTATTGTATAAACGACCGTTATATATTCGATGACCGGATGGATCGCCAGTTGATGATTAATGTATTCAAGCAAGTAGACGAGATTGATCACAGTCTGGTTTCCATACGTACAAAAGATGCTTTGGAACAGGTGAAAAGTACGGGAAAGCGGTTGGGACGTCCTAAAGGCTCGGAATCTAAGTTGTTCTTCTTAGACGCCCATAAGGGGGAGATCATGAACATGTTGGAGCGGGGAGAATCGGTAGGATCGATTTGCGAGCATTTCAACGTCTCTAAGAATACTTTTTATAAGTATAGGAAGAAATTCTTCAGATCGTAAGGATTGGTTTTAATACCAATCCTTTCGTTTCATATATAGCCAAGTCAATACTCCGGTAGCTATCATGATGGCCCAAGCGATGAAATAACCGTAACGCCAATCCAATTCCGGCATCATCTTGAAGTTCATACCCCATACGCCCACCAAGAATGTCAAAGGGATGAAAAGGGTGGAGACAATCGTCAACCGCTTCATGATGGCATTCATCCTGAAATCGTTATTGGATATATAAAGATCGACAAGGGAAGAGGTGATTTCCCGGCAGCTTTCTGTTGTTTGGATAACGAATTGGAGTTGGTCTTGCAGGTCATTATAGATCGGTAGGATATCCGGAGTGATAATCCCGTTCTCTGTTCGTAATAGTTTTGAGAATTGATCTTTCAGCGGTTGGCTATTCTTACGGATAATCATGTACTCATGGCGGTGTTGTTGGATCAGGGAACCCATATTTCCCTGATCGTTTTTAGGATCGAGCAAGGTCTCTTCTATATCCTCTAGTATCTCTTCCACTTTTGAGACCGATTCTACTAAATTCGCTATGATCGTGTTTAGAAGGAAAGCGAGTAGCAATCCACTGCCTTTTTTTCGGATGTTCAGCATGTTGGATAGTAGTGCTTTATGGACGGCCTCGAATACGGGGTTGTTGCTTTCCGTAAAAGTGATAACCGTATTGTTCGCTACCAGTATGCTGATGTGTTCGGACCGCATCTCATTATTGATATCGTAATAGCAGGAGTTTAATACGATAAGCATTCGTCCTTTGTATTCCTCCACTTTAACCACATGTTGGGGAGTCAGGATATCCTTAGCGTCCAGATTGTGCAGGCCGAAATCTTTTACGATACGGGTAATGGCATCCGCATTGGTCAATCCGCTAACCTCGAACCAATTGATCTGATTTGGATCGGTTAGTTTGCTGAAAGAGGTGTCGGTTATCCGCACCTCTTTCGTATGCAAAGATTGTTCGTTGTATTGCGTGAGACGGATGCCGGTTGCTGTCTCATGTTCACCGGCGTAATAATACTTGTCCGACAAATGCCGGTTGGATATATGTCTTTTCTTGTGTGTATATTCATACCGCCTCATAATAGGGATCTCTTTTTAATCAAACTCAACAACGGTGATGCCGGCACCTCCGAACTGCACATGTTCGTCTTGAAAACGACGGACACCGGGAACCGTGCGCAGATAATCCCGGATTAGCTGACGTAAGATACCTGTACCAGTTCCATGTAAAATGCGAACCTTACCTGCCCCGACTTGAATGGCATCATCGATAAAATAGGTCACGCTTTGCAATGCCTCATCACCCCTCATTCCTCTAACATCGATTTCTTGCTTAAAGTTTATCTTCTTCTCATGCATATTGTCAGTGGTCTGGGAGCTGACGAACGTGCTTTTCTGGATTTCCCGTTTGATCTGGCTTTTACTAACCTTCTCCAACTGCTCCAGTTTAACCGTACTTTTGATCATCCCGAATGCTACTACGGCCTGTTTTCCTTGTAGTTCCATAACGGTTCCGGCAGAAACCTGCCCTTTTAGGCGTACATTGTCGCCGACCTCTATCACCTCTTTATTAAATATCGGTCGGGCCGCCACTTTTTGTTTCTGTTTTTTCCGTTCGTTCCGTTCCTTGAGCTTGGCCATCTTGCGTGCGATCTTATCGTCCTCTTCTTCGGTCGCCATGACGGAGTTCTTAAACTCTTCCAAAGCTTTGCGAGCCAATTTGGTCTGTTCTTTTTCCGCTTGGGCCTCCTTGATCTCACGGACGGTATTCTCGATTTTGGCGTTAGCTTCCGCTAGAATACGTTGGGCCTCAGCCTTTGCCTCTCGGATGATCTCTTTACGTTGCTTGTTTACGGCTTCCAGATCTTGTTCGTAACGGGAAGTGACATCTTCCAGTTTTTTCTCCTGCTGACGGATATTCTGCCGTTTGCTTTCCCAGTACCGTTTATCGCGTACGATATCTTGCAAGTATTTGTCCATATTGATATAATCCGCTCCGACGTTCGCGGAAGCGTCGGCTATTACGTCCTCGGGCAGACCGATCTTGCGTGCGATCTCTACGGCGAACGAGCTACCCGGGTTTCCGATAGAAAGCTTGAACAAGGGCTGCATCAAATGGCGGTCGTACAACATGGCACCGTTTACGATACCCTCCGTATCCTCGGCGAAATGCTTCAAATTTTGGTAGTGGGTCGTGATTACGCCAAAGCTATGGTTCCGGTTGAAGCGATCCAATAAAGCCTCGGCGATAGCGCCGCCAATCTGGGGTTCCGTACCGCTACCGAACTCATCGATTAGGATAATGGTTCGCTCGTTACAATTCTTCACGAAATACTTCATGTTGGTAAGGTGGGAACTGTAGGTACTCAAATCGTTCTCGATGCTTTGCTCATCACCGATATCAATGAATATATGCTCAAAGATCCCGGTTCTTGATCGCTCATGCAAAGGGATCAATAAACCACATTGCAACATGTATTGAAGTAATCCGACCGTTTTCAGGCAAACGGATTTACCACCGGCGTTCGGACCGGATATGATCAAGATCCGTTTTTTCTCGGTCAACTCGATGTCGAGGGGAATAACCTGCTTGCCTTGTTTCTGTAAAGACAGGAATAAGAGCGGGTGCACAGCACGTGCCCAATCCATTTGTCGCTTATCCTCTACGATTGGCTTGATCGCTTTGACTTGCTCCGCAAATAACGCTTTCGCACGAATGAAGTCAATGTCGGCAAGAAACTCGTATGATTGCAGGATATCCGGAGCTAAAGGACGGATCACATTCGTGAATTCCGTCAGTATCTTAATGATTTCCCGGCGTTCTTCCCCTTCCAGTTCCCGGATGCGGTTATTCGCTTCCACGACCACCTCCGGCTCTATAAAGACCGTCTTGCCACTGGCGGACTCATCATGTACGATACCTTTTATCTTTCGTTTGAAGGCCGGGGCTACCGGGATCATCAAACGGCCGTCGCGCATGGTCGGTGTCACGTCCTTATCGACAACCCCGTCCGATTGCGCCGCACGGAGGATGGATTGCAGGCTGCGGGAAATACCGCTCATCGTGATCGTCATTTCCCTGCGGATTTGCGATAGGGTGGAGGAAGCGCTGTCCTTGACCTTGCCGAATTTATCGAGGATACTATCGATCTTTCCAATCAATTGGGGGAAGACAAAGATATCTCCCGCCAATTCAGTCAAGGCCGGATATTTGATTTCCTCATCGTCCATGGGCTTGAAGAAGCGTACGATGTCATTGATCGTTTGCAGGGAACGTTTGAGGTCGAACAACTCCCGTTCATCCAGCCAAGTACCTTCCGGCCGAATCCGTTTCAAGGAATAGCGCACGTCGAAGAAATAACTGGCGGGGAATTCCGTGTCTCCGTGTAGGATACGGATAAACTCGTCGGTTTGTTCCAACCGCTTGGACACGACCTCGAAATCGGCGGAGAATCCCATCTCCGCTACCCGCTCTTCTCCGAGCGGGCTTAAGCATTTTTCTGTGATTAAGTGACGGATCTTATCAAATCCCGTCTTTTGTTCAAAATTTTGTGGATATATCACGTGTTTGTAAAATCTTTATTTGATCTCTACCGTCACTTCGGTGCGAATGGTAGGACGGATAATTACTTCTAATTTTGTCTTGCCACGCTTTATATTAAATGTACAGGCGTTGTTGCCGGACGGATTAATATAAGGGGCGAAATAGTATAAATAAGAAAATGCCGGCAAGTAATCGGAGCTTTGAGACGCATCCGCTATTTGGGGATATTTGAATACGTCCCAGAACATGCAATACTTGAAACCGTTCGCGTCCGTAAACATCGTCTTCGGATCACGATATTGCATCGTGTTCGTGATAAAGCGTTTGTAGGCGGATGAGAACTCCTCTGCCGAATGATCCATCTTATGATGGCCGATCTTTTCTATAATGTCACGAGGGCGGATGCCTGCCGCATAAGCGGGAGAATTCTGATCTACGTCAACCACCTGATCCAATTTATCGATATCGTAACTGATACCCGTATAATTATAGGTCTTCTTGCTTACCTTGAACGGTACGTTACGTCCGTATTTCGTGTATGGATATTGCATACACATCAACGGGACATGCACCTGGGCGTATTCGTCCAAACGATAAGAGTCTTCCAGCAACTCGTTCGCCTCACATTCCCAAAGTACACGTCCGGGGATCTCTTTTTGATCGATGATACGGATACCGAATTGCAACAGATATTCGGCTTCCGCTTCGGCGGCGGCGTAATTCAAGAACGGGAATTTCTCCATCTTGCTGTGCGAGAAATTGTACCGGTAAGTCGGTTCTTTTTTTACTAACACTTTATTCGCTCCCAGATAGTTTGGGTTTTTGTCGAAAAAGTAGAAAGTCTGTATCAATAGATCCGGCTTTGCGATATCAACTGTAAGTCCTTTTTTGGTCAACTCGTTCTCGATGCATTCGTTGATGACCGTTTCCAGTTTACGGTTATTTTCGTCGATGGTCGAGAAGGCGAATGTATTGAAGTCGCCGAAATCTACGCCGTCGGATGTGACGGTAGTCTTGAACGGGCATACGAATTCTTGCTCATTGGTAGTCTCCAAGCTATACATCGAATAGGCGGACGCCAGCTGATCTTCCGTGATGGCGTTACTTTTCTTGCAATCCTTCTTTACCAATATTTGTTTAGAAGGAGAGGAAAGGTTGCTGATGGTCAATAGGACATCGTTTCTTCCGGAGGGATTCAGCAGTTGGGGGATCTCATCGACAGAAATCTCTGTCACAGGTACTCCGTTGATCTCCTCGATCACGTCATATTTCTTAATACCTGCTTGCTCGGCGGATGAATAAGGGATGACACTTTTAATGACCGGCTTGTTATTTCCCCAGTTCTTGCTCTGGCTGATATCGTATGTGAAACCTAGTCGGCAGATGGATACATTCCTGTTTTGGGCGGAAACCGTACAGACCGCTAATACTAATAGCAACGTTGACAAAATCACACTTCTCATCATATTCTGGAATTTTATTTACTCTAAAAAACTGTTTCGTTTAAAACATAGGCAAAGGTAAAGATATTTTTGATGTGGTGGAATAGTTGGCAATATATTTGCTGCTATAATAGTGTATGAACTTGATATGGATGCTGTGTATATACCTTTTAACGGTGTTTATATGGTGTCGTATTTCGCTTACAATTAATTAGTAATGAAAAAAATCAGATAGATTATGAGCAAGATGAATCCGAACGAGAAAGACGAAAACGCTTCAAAAAACGAAAACGTGAATAATGAGGAAGCGACAAATTTGCAGGAGGAACGGTCAAACGCGGCAGATGAAACTGCTGGCTCTGACAATGTGTCGGGCGAACTGGAAGCCTTGCAAAAGAAATATAATGAGTTAAACGATTCCCACCTGCGTTTGATGGCGGAGTTTGACAATTACCGTAAACGTACGATGCGTGAGAAGGCCGATTTGATCAAGACTGGCGGTGAGGGTGTGTTAAAGAACCTTCTTCCTATCATCGACGATATCGAGCGTGCTTTGCAGAACGTCCGCACGGCTGAGGATGTGGAGGCCGTTAAAGAAGGTGTGGACTTGATTTTCGGTAAGTTCATGGGGTATCTGTCTCAGCAGGGCGTGAAGCCGATCGAGGCCGTAGGCAAGCCGTTCAACACGGAGGAGTTTGAGGCTATCGCTACGATTCCCGCTCCGGAGCCAGACATGAAGGGCAAGGTGTTGGATTGTGTACAAACTGGATATACCTTATTTGACAAGGTAATCCGTCACGCTAAAGTAGTAGTGGGAGAATAATCGGAATATCGGCAAATAACAAATACAAGGATGGCTAAAAGGGATTACTATGAAGTGCTGGGCGTTGAGAAGAATGCTTCGGCGGATGAGATAAAGAAAGCGTACCGCAAGAAGGCGATACAGTTCCACCCGGATAAGAACCCGGGCGATAAGCAAGCGGAGGAGAACTTTAAGGAGGCGGCTGAGGCATACGACGTGTTGAGCGATCCGCAAAAGCGTCAGCGTTATGATCAATTCGGCCATGCGGGTGTCGGCGGGGCTTCACAAGGTGGCGGCTTCGGTGGCGGAATGTCCATGGAAGATATCTTCTCCCAGTTCGGCGACATCTTTGGTGGACATTTTGGCGGTTTCGGCGGCTTCGGTGGTTTCGGCGGTTCTCGTGGAGGACGCCGGGTGAACCGTGGATCGGACTTGCGTGTGAAGGTGAAGCTGAACCTGAAAGAGATCGCTAACGGCGTGGAAAAGAAGATCAAGGTAAAGAAGTATGTGCCTTGTTCGCATTGCCACGGTAGCGGGGCGGAAGGCTCGGAGGGTGTGAAGACGTGTGATACGTGTAAAGGTAGCGGTGTCGTTACCCGTATCGCCAACACGATCCTTGGGCAGATGCAGACGCAGACGACTTGTCCTACTTGTGGTGGCGAGGGCAAGATCGTTGTCAAGAAATGTACGGAGTGTAACGGTGAGGGCGTCGTTCGCGACGATGAGATTATCACGATCAATATCCCTGCCGGTGTAGCCGAGGGCATGCAGCTCTCCATGAATGGTAAAGGCAACGCCGCACGACATGGTGGAATCAACGGCGACTTATTGATCCTTATCGAGGAGGAACCTCATCCGGAGTTGATTCGTGATGAGAACGATCTGTTATACAACCTCCTGCTGAGTGTTCCGCAAGCAGCCTTGGGAGCCACGGTAGAGGTTCCGACCATTGACGGGAAGGCGAAATTGAAGATCGAGCCAGGTACGCAGCCGGGTAAGGTGCTTCGTTTGCGTAATAAAGGACTTCCTTCCGTCAATAGTTATGGTACGGGCGATCTGTTGGTGAACGTGAGCGTATATATCCCCGAGACTTTGTCGTCTACGGAGAAAGAGACGTTGAACGGATTGGAGAATTCGCCGAATTTCCAGCCTAATAAGACGATGAAAGAGAAAATCTTCAGTAAGTTTAAGCACTTCTTTGATTAACGAATAGAAAAGACTACTGTGTTCGTGTGAGAACACTATAGTATTCGTGGATAAACACAGTAGTGTTTGGAAATGAATACTATAGTGTTTATCACCGGAATACGGTAGTCTTTTTTCATAAGTTATAAAATGAATCTCCTATGAGAGTGTATATCCGTGGAGGAGATAAAGGAAAAAACGGCTTACAGGCGGTGAGCGTGCTTCTTGTATAAGCGGAAAAAGAAGTCCTATAGGGCGATATCTTGCCATTCGCCCTTCACAAGCTCGCGGGTAGACTTGAAGCCGGCTTGTTTCAGCAACTCGAAAGCCGCCCTCCGGCCGTCGTTCACCAAATCCGGATAATGGCAATCGGAGTTCACCATGACAGGGATATTCATTTCCCGCAGCCGTGATAGGTATTCCGCACGGGGGTAAAGCTCTTTTTTCTTGGTCCAGTTCTTGGTGTTGACCTCGACCATCAATCCTTTCTCCTTAACCAGATCCAGGCAAGCCTCAAAGGGCTTCCGATACCAATCTTCATCAAAATTGAAGATCTCGTATTTCTGCCCGTTCATATAGATCTTGTCCATATGTCCTACGATATCAATGCCTCCGGCCTCTATCATTTTCATCGTGGAATCGAAATAACGCTTGACAAGCAACCGGACATCTCCCTCGAAATGCCGCTCCACGGAGTGGGCGTATTCCCTGAATGAGCCGTCTATACAGACCATGTTCTCTTCGACCAGGTGCTCTGATACGGGCAGGAAGTGGATGGAACCGATCCGGTAGTCCAAAGGCAACTCTTGGAAATAGGGGATCGAGGCGTTATAGGTCTCGTCCAGATAATCAATCTCCAGGCCGGCATATATTTCCAGTTGATCGCTGTATTTCTGTTTCAGCCGTTTTATCTCTTGCAGATACTCTGGCATATCGTCTTTAGACATATTCCAGAAGGTCTCGAACGGAAGCGGTGAGTGGGAGGAAAAACCGTACGCACGGAACCCGTGTGTTATGGCGAATCTCACGAAATCCTCCGGAATACTTCTTCCATCACAAAAAGTACAATGACTATGGTAGTTACTGAGTTGCATGATTGTTCTTAGTGATTAAAAAGCCACATCCAGATCGTCTTGCCCGGATGTGGCCTTGTATTATGAATGAGAGAGATGTTATTTGATAACGCCTAGCTCTTTTCCTACCTTGATAAATGCGGCGATAGCCTTGTCCAGATGCTCGGTCTCGTGACCAGCGGACAATTGTACACGGATACGAGCTTGCCCCTTCGGTACTACCGGGTAATAGAAACCGGTTACGTAAATACCCTCTTCCTGCATCTTGGCGGCGAAATCTTGAGACAACTTAGCGTCGTACAACATAACGGCACAAATTGCGGATTGAGTCGGCTTGATATCGAAACCGGCTGCCAGCATCTTGTCGCGGAAGTAACTTACGTTGTTCATTAATTTCGTATGTAAAGCGTCGCTCTCCTTCAACATCTTGAACATCTCCAAGCTTGCGCCTACGATGGCCGGAGCCACGGAGTTGGAGAACAAGTAGGGGCGGGAACGTTGGCGTAGCATATCGATAATCTCCTTCTTTCCGGTCGTGAAGCCACCCATGGCGCCACCGAACGCCTTACCCAGCGTACCCGTGAAGACGTCTACACGTCCATAAACATCAAACTGCTCGGCTACGCCATGGCCCGTCGGTCCAACGACACCGGCAGAGTGAGACTCGTCCACCATAACCAATGCGTCATATTTCTCGGCAAGCTCGCAAATCTTGTCCATCGGAGCGACATTGCCGTCCATGGAGAACACGCCGTCCGTGGCGATGATACGGTGACGTTGGGCCTGCGCCTCTTGTAGGCAACGCTCCAAGTCCGCCATATCGGCGTTAGCGTAGCGGTAACGTTTAGCCTTGCATAAACGAACGCCGTCTATAATAGAGGCGTGGTTCAAGGCATCCGAGATGATAGCGTCTTCCTCGCCGAACAACGGCTCGAACAAACCACCGTTAGCGTCGAAACATGCGGCGTAAAGGATCGTGTCCTCTGTCTTGAAATAATCGGAGATGGCTGCCTCCAATTGCTTGTGCAAATCTTGCGTTCCACAGATGAAACGAACGGACGACATGCCATAACCGTGTGTATCCATGGCTTCTTTCGCGGCCTTGATAAGTCGTTGGTTATCGGACAGGCCAAGATAGTTGTTGGCGCAGAAGTTTAAAACATCACTTCCGGCATTTACTTTGATGTCGGCTCTCTGCGGCGTAGTAATGATACGCTCGTTCTTGTATAAACCAGCGGCTTTGATGCCTTCAAGTTCATTTGTCAAGAATTCTTTAAGTTTTCCGTACATAAAAACTTCGTTTTTTATTAGTATTTAGATGTGAGTAGTAGCTTCGTTGTCAAAGCGACAGACAAAGGTCTGTTTTTTTTTTGAATTTTAATACTAAAAAAGAGAAGAAATTCATGTCTAAACTGTTTTATTCTCTATACCTTTGCCGACGGAAAAAAACTTAAATCTCATTAAACGCGATGAAGAATGTATTAGTAATTGGTTCTACCGGTCAGATCGGATCAGAGTTAACCATGAAATTAAGAAGTATCTACGGTGGGAACATAGTAGCGGGTTATATCCCGGGTGCGGAACCTAAAGGCGAGTTGTTAGAATCGGGACCTTCCGCTATCGTGGATATCACGAACGAGCAGCAGATCGCTGAGACGGTATCAAAATATAATATTGATACGATCTACAACTTGGCGGCTCTTTTGTCGGCTGTAGCCGAGGCTAAACCTCAGTTGGCGTGGAAGATCGGAATGGGGGGCTTGTTCAATGTGCTTGAGGTGGCCCGTGAGATGCACTGCGCCGTATTTACGCCGAGCTCTATTGGCGTTTTCGGTAACAATACCCCGAAAGACAAGACTCCTCAAGATACGATCCGTAATCCTCGTACGATGTACGGCGTGACGAAGGTATCCGGTGAGTTGTTAAGTGATTATTATAATATCCGTTTTGGCGTGGACACTCGTTCGGTTCGGTTCCCCGGATTGATCTCTTATGTGACACCTCCGGGTGGTGGTACGACGGATTACGCTGTCGATATTTACTATTCGGCCGCTAAGGGCGAGAAATTCGTTTGCCCAATCGCAGCCGGTACTTTCATGGATATGATGTACATGCCGGACGGCTTGCGTGCCGCTATCGAGATTATGGAGGCGGATTCTACGAAGTTCGTTCATCGCAACTCTTTCAACATTGCGTCGATGAGTTTCGATCCGGAGATCATCTTTAATAATATCAAGAAATATATGCCGGACTTCCAAATGGAGTATGAGGTAGATCCTTTGCGTCAGGCTATAGCCGAGTCGTGGCCGAACTCCTTGGATGACACTTGCGCCCGCGAAGAGTGGGGCTGGAAGCCGGAGTATGATCTGGATGCCATGACAAAAGACATGTTAGCTAAATTGAAAGAACGTTTCAATAAATAAGAGTGATGTTATAGCCTTGATTGTTTGTGGATAAAGGGGCCGGGGTATCATCGAGGGGATGATTCCCCGGCCTTGTTTTTTTACGCCGCTTATTTCAATAAATCCGGTCGGAGGCGTGCCGTACGCTCTTGTGCTTGTTGCAGGCGCCATTCATCTATTTTGCGTTGATGTCCGGATAATAGCACCTCTGGCACTTTCCAGCCTTTGTAATCTGCCGGACGTGTATAGACGGGAGGAGCCAGTAAGTCATCTTGGAAGGAGTCGGAGAGGGCGCTTTGCTCATCGCCGATCGCTCCCGGTATCAAGCGCACCACGGCGTCGGTTATGATAGCGGCGGCCAGCTCTCCTCCGGTAAGGACATAATCTCCTACGGATATCTCTTTCGTTATCAAGTGCTCACGGATACGATAGTCGATTCCTTTATAGTGCCCGCAGAGGATAATCATATTATTTAGCAAAGACATGCTGTTGGCCATGGGCTGGTTGAGTGTCTTACCGTCCGGGGAGGTATAGATTACCTCGTCATATTCCCGTTCGCTTTTCAACGCTGAGATGGCCCGGTCTATCGGTTCGATCTGCATCACCATACCGGCCTCGCCTCCGAACGGATAATCGTCCACTCGCCGCCATTTATTAGTGGTGTAATCCCGTAGGTTATGTAAATGAATCTCCGCTAATCCCTTATCTTGCGCCCTCTTGACGATAGAGCAATTAATCATCCCCTCGATCATCTCGGGAAGTACGGTAAGTATATCTATACGCATAAAAAATCAATTGAAATATTTAAAAACATCCGCAAAGGTACATCATTATTTCCGGAAAACTCCAACGATTTATCCTTAAACAGGGAAGCCGTACCAAATCTCTGTGAAGTGAAAGTTTGATCGAACAGGTATAAAACATACGTTTATCTCAATATAAAGTCTCCTATTACCCGATACATTTTATAATCGCCGTCGCCGTTTTTATAATCAGTGGCGGTGATTACAAAAACGATGGCGGTGATCGTACGATCACCGCCGCTGATTATAGAATGTAAGCTTATCCTTTATGTTATAAATAGGTTATAAGAAGAGAATATCAGTGGATGTGAACTGTTTTATATAAAGTTCGCAAGGATATTTCTTTTATGGTTTGAATTATTATTCGTACTTTTGTCCGTCAATTTGGCGGCTATCGATAGAGGCCGTCTCTTTTAGAGAATAAATTTTATAGCGATGAATATATCTTACAATTGGCTGAAAGAGTATCTTGATTTCGATCTGAAGCCAGAAGAAGTGGCTGTGGCGCTTACCTCTATCGGTTTGGAAACCGGTGGAGTAGAGGAAGTTCAAACGATCAAGGGCGGACTTGAGGGACTGGTTATCGGTGAAGTGTTAACTTGTGAGGAACACCCGAATTCTGACCATTTACATATTACGACCGTAAATGTAGGTGGCGAGGCCCCTTTGCAGATCGTATGCGGTGCCCCGAACGTGGCTGCCGGACAAAAAGTGGTCGTAGCCGTGAACGGCACGAAACTGTACGATGGTGATGAATGCTTTACTATCAAGAGATCCAAGATCCGTGGCGTTGAGTCCAATGGTATGATTTGCGCCGAGGACGAGATCGGTATCGGTACCGACCATAACGGTATTATCGTACTTCCCGCCGACGCTGTTGTAGGTACGTTAGCTAAAGATTATTATAATGTAAAGAGCGACTACGTGCTGGAGGTGGATATCACCCCGAACCGTGTAGACGCTACTTCCCATTTCGGTGTCGCCCGTGACTTGGCCGCTTATTTGAAGCAAAATGGCAAGCCCGCAGAATTGAGACGTCCTTCAGTGGACGCTTTCAAGATCGACGACGAGACACCGGGCGTAGAGGTCGTGGTAGAGAATACGGAGGCTTGTCCCCGTTATTCCGGTGTTACGATCAAGGGTGTTACGGTAAAGGAAAGCCCGGAGTGGTTACAAAACCGTTTGCGTGTGATCGGCCTTCGTCCCATCAATAACGTAGTGGATATAACGAACTTTATCCTGCATGAGTTGGGGCAGCCTTTGCACTCTTTCGACGCGGGTAAGATCAAAGGAAATAAAGTGATCGTCAAGGCGGCCGAGGCGGGTACGAAATTCGTCACGTTGGATGGCGTGGAGCGTACGTTGACCGATCGTGACTTGATGATTTGTAATGTAGAGGAACCGATGTGTATCGGTGGCGTGTTCGGCGGTTTGGACTCCGGCGTGACGGAGGAGACCACCGATGTGTTCTTGGAATCCGCTTGTTTCCATCCGACGTGGATTCGTAAGACCGCTCGTCGTTTTGGCTTGAACACGGACGCTTCTTTCCGCTTCGAGCGCGGTTTGGACCCGAACAATACGATGTATGTATTGAAACGTGCCGCCTTGTTGATACAAGAGTTGGCGGGAGGTAAGATAACGGGGGCCGTACAGGATGTTTATCCTACCGTGGCGGAACCGTATACGGTTGAGGTGACTTACGAGAAGATCAATACGTTGATCGGTAAGGATATTCCGGCAGAGACCGTGAAAAGTATCTTGGCAAGCCTTGAGATGGAGATCGTGTCCGAGACCGCTGAAGGCTTGACCCTGCATGTTCCCGTATATCGTATCGATGTGCAGCGTGATGTAGACGTGATCGAGGACATTCTCCGTATCTACGGATATAATAACGTGGATTTCAGCGATAATGTGAAGTCCAATTTAAGTTACCAGACTCCTACGGATCGTAGCTGGAAATTGCAGAACTTGATCTCGGAGCAACTTTGTGGTTGTGGTTTCAATGAGATTATGAACAACTCCTTGACACGCTCCGCTTATTATACGGATCTGTCTGTTTATCCGGAAGCGCATTGTGTCATGTTGATGAACCCGTTAAGCGCAGATTTGAACTGTATGCGTCAGACCTTGTTGTTCGGAGGCTTGGAGAGCATCGAGTATAACATGAAGCGTAAGAATGGCAATGTCCGTTTCTATGAGTTCGGTAATTGCTATGATTATAATATTGATAACAAGAAGGAAGATGAGACCTTGGCGCAATTCAGCGAGGATTACCGTCTCGGTATTTGGGTAGCCGGCAACCGGGTGGAAAACAACTGGGCGCATCCGAACGAGAAATCTTCCGTTTATGAGTTGAAGGCTTGCGTAGAGAATATCTTGGTTCGCTTGGGTGTGGATATGAAACGGGTTATTTTCGGTAACTTGACGAATGATATCTATTCTTCAGGCTTAAGCATCACGACCGGTTCCGGACGTCAATTGGGTACGATGGGTATCGTAAGCAAGAAACTTCGTAAGATGCTGGATATTGATATGGATGTTTATTACGCAGAGTTGTCGTGGACACAATTGATGAAGGAGATCAAGAAAGCGAAAGTAACCTTCTCCGAGATTTCCAAGTTTCCCGCTGTTAAACGTGACTTGGCGTTGTTGCTTGATAAGGGCGTACAGTTTAGCGAGATCGAGAAGATCGCCAAGGATAGCGATCGCAAATTATTGAAGGAGGTATCTTTGTTCGATGTTTATGAGGGCAAGAACCTTCCGGCAGGCAAGAAGTCGTATGCCGTAAGCTTCTTTATGCAAGATGAGAGCAAGACTTTGAACGATAAGCAGATCGACGCTATCATGAAGAAGATCCAGACAAATCTGGAACAAAAGCTAGGTGCTCAATTGAGATAAGAATTTAATTACATAAAATAAAGATAAACTGATAAACATATGGGAAGAGCGTTTGAGTTTCGTAAAGCGAGAAAGTTTAAGCGTTGGGGTAATATGGCCCGTGTATTCACGAAGTTAGGTAAGGAAATCACGATCGCGGCAAAACAAGGTGGGCCGGAGCCCGAGAATAACCCTCGTTTACGTGCGTTGATGCAGAACGCCAAAAAGGAGAATATGCCGAAGGAGAACGTGGAGCGTGCCATTAAACGTGCCGTATCCAAGGACTTCACGGATTATAAGGAGATGAACTATGAGGGATACGGTCCTTTCGGTATCGCTATCTTCGTTGAGACCGCTACGGATAATACGACTCGTACGGTAGCCAACGTCCGTAGTTATTTCAATAAGAATGGTGGTTCTTTGGGAACATCCGGTAGCTTGGAGTTCTTGTTCGATCATAAATGCGTATTCCATATCGCTAAAAAAGAGGATATTTCTTTAGAGGACCTAGAGTTGGAGTTGATCGATTTCGGTGTAGATGAAGTCGAGGAAGACGAGGACGAGGTTGTCCTTTATGGTGAGTTCGCGCAGAATTCGGCGATCCAGAAATATTTGGAGGAGAATGGTTTTGAGATCTTGAGCAGTGAGTTCGTACGTATCCCGAACGATTTGAAGGAGGTTACTCTGGAACAGCGTGAGTCTATCGAGAAGCTTATTGAGAAGCTGGAGGAAGACGAAGACGTTCAAAACGTGTTCCATAATATGAAGGAGGACGATTCTGAGGAGGAATAACGTACGTTTATGCGTAAAAAAGCGACATCGAACTTGCCTCGATGTCGCTTTTTCTTTTTTGCAACGAATGTTTTATGTTTTTTACGTATTTTTGCGAGACTAGGACGAATAACAATTTAACTTATATGATAAAAATGAAAAGGCTATTTCTTCTTTGTGCGTTCGTGAGTATGTTTGCGACGTGTAACGTTCCATGGTCGTCCGGAGGTTTATACGGATTATGGCAATGTACAAGATCTTTTGAATGAACTGGATGAGGATGATACTTTTACGAAGATCATTGATAAATTAACCGTTTATCCAGTGATGAAGATTCGTCTTTGCGGAAGGATCTTTTGATAGGAAGTTGATATAATAAAATAAGACGAGACTACTCTCATGGTTTATAGGGAGTAGTCTCGTTTTGTTTATAAAGAGTACTCTTGTTGTATCGAGAGTACTTTTTTGTTTGAAATTACTTTTTATCGATTTCTTTCAGCAATTCTTTTACCGCTGTTCTCAATTGCGAATCTTCCCCTTTGACAACTGTTTCCGGGGAATTAGCGACTTTAACATCCGGTTCCAGCTGTGTGTTCTCTAAGTAACTACCGTCCGACAGGCGATAACCGGTAATAGGTGTGCCGAATATCAGCGTCGGATCTTGCAGGGTTTCCCAAGAGACGGTAGTCATTGTTCCCGGTACGGGCATACCTACCAGACGTCCGATGTGTTGATGCTTATAAACCCACGGGGTTCCATGTGCGTTACTATAATTAGCCTCGCATTGCAACATGATGGAAGGTTTATTCCAGCGGCGGCTAGGCATATCGCAAGCCTCCCGGCCGCGTGTCACTTGGGTGAGGTATTTCTCTCCGCTGAACAAGATCTCGATATCCTCGTGCAAGCGCCCACCACCATTAAAGCGGGTATCAATGACGATGCCCTCCCGGTCGTTATATTTACCTAGGATATCGGAGTAGACAGAGCGGAAACTAGGATCTCCCATGGACTGGATATGTACGTAGCCCAATCGTCCGTTCGACCATTTATCCACGTCGGCGGCACGTTGTTTCACCCAGCGGGTATAAAGCAAGTTATTTAACTCACCGTTACTGATAGGCAAAACTACCTCTTCCCACCGTTCCTTGGTTTGTGGATCGTAGAGGGAAACCAAGGTCTTCTTTTTAGTCTTATTGTTCAAAAGCTTAGAGTAATCCATGTCCGGGGTTATTTCCTGTCCGTCTATTTTCTCCATGATGGTACCGGCTTTCACTTTGGAACGTGCATGATCGAACGGGCCTTTTTCCACTACCTCGGCGATCAATAGACCTTTACCGCTATGGTTCCAATCGAAAAGTAGGCCTAGGTTGGCGGTAACATTGCCGCTCGACCCCGGACGGAAACGTCCTCCGGTGTGAGATACGTTGAGTTCTCCCAGATATTCGCTTAGCAACTCCGCGAAGTCATAGTTGTTATTGATATGTGGCAAGAACTTACGGTAGGCGGCGGTCATAGCTTCCCAATTTACGCCATGCATATTCACGTTGTAGAATCGTTTTTGCTCTTGTTTATAGACATGGTCGAACATATACTCACGTTCGGCGGCCAAGTCCATTTTTAAGTTCGCTTGGTAATTGATCGGCGTTAGTTTCTCCGATCCCATATCCATCTTTTGCATGGAATTGCTACCCAACAAGAACAGGTTCTTACCCTCCTTGTCCATCTCCATGTTCGCCCATCCGGTATTCATCTTGTGGAGTAGCTTGGTCTCTTTCTTGCGCAAGTCCATTTTCCAGAGGTCGTATTTGTCTTCGAAAGCCGAGAAATAATATAAGGTCTCGCCATTCTTCGAGATGACGGCGCTACCCATTTCGGAGGAATTAGGAGTAAGACGTAGGATACGATCTTGGATTCCTTTCAGTTCCACTACGATATCCTTGGGCTTTTCGTCTTTCTTTCCATCGGCTTTATCTTCTTTTTTCTTGTCGCCGGTTACCTCTTTCTGCTCCTTTTCCAGTTCCTTTTGCAACTCATAATCCTCTTTGCTCAAGCGGAATTTATCATAAGCGTCTTGATTCATGAATACCAGCATGGCATCATTCAAGGAACCCCATGAGGCATGCGCACGCATTCCATAACGCTCGGTGGTAAATAGGATGGCGTTTCCATCCAGTACCCATTGCGGGGAGGTGCTGGTGTAACCACTATTGGTCAGGTTGGTGATCTCTCCGCCTTGTGCGCTAACCAAGCCGATATCCGAATAAGGATCGTGCTTGTTTCCGATAAACCGGAGCGTGAACCATTTACCGTCCGGCGACCATGAGTAATCGAAACCACCGGCTGTGCTATACCATGTGGAGCCATCCGTGACTTGGCGTACTTTCTTTGTCTCAAGGTTGACTACCATCAACCGCATACGATCTTCTATGAAAGCGAGTTCCTTACCATCCGGTGAGAATTGAGGATAATTACGCTCTACGGTCTTAGAAGGCAGGAGAACTTCCTCTTCGATAATCGTTGCGTTCGGGAAATTGGCTTCTTCCTTACGTGCGATCTTAGCCAAGTAAAGTTGCCAATTACCACCACGCTCGCTAGCATAAGCCAAGGTACGGTTATCCGGCGAGAAGCATACGCCTGTTTCGGCGGCCGGGGTATGGGTGATTTGCTTAGTCGTGTTGTAATCGGCCGAGGTGACGAATACCTCGCCTCTTAGGGTGAAGGCAATCTGCTTGCCATCGGGGGATACGGTGGCGGAGGTAGCTCCCTTGCTGGAATTCAGATCGGCGATTTGCTCTTGATCATCACGTATCAAGTCGATCCGCACTTTCTGCGGATTGCTTCCCGGACGTTGTGTATAGATCTCGCCATCGTATGTGTAGCACAATGTCTGATCGCTACCGGTAGAGAGGAAACGTACAGGATGTGTCTTGAACTTAGTAACTGCCGTTATAGATTGCGGGGTGTTGAGAGGGAATGAATATACATTGAAAGACCCACCGTTGCGTTCGCTCAGGAAATAAACCGTCTGTCCATCCGGAGCAAATACGGCGTTGCGGTCTTCTCCCGCATGGTCGGTCAAATTGGTGTGTTTCCCAGTTTGCGTATCATACATCCATATATCCCGGGTAACGGATGAGGTATGATGTTTACGCCATTCATCCTCGAAACCCTTACGATCTTGGTATAAGAATGTTTTTCCGGATTTATCGAAGCAAACCATCTCGGCGGGTGTTCCCAATACTTGCTCCGTGCGTCCGCCACCAACCGGCACTTTATAGAGTTCCGTCATGGACGAGGTCGGGAATAAGGCACTCTGGGCCGGATCTTGTATGGATGCGGAGAAGAGTACGTATTTACCGTCGGGAGTAAAGGCCGATGGAATCTCGGAGGCGGAATGAGTGGTGAGGCACTGTGCCGTTCCACCATTGGAGGGCATTACGAATAAATCGAAATTACCGTTACGATCGCTGGCGAAAGCGATTTGTTTTCCGTCCGGAGACCAGATCGGCGTACATTCATACGATGCTTGGGTGGTAAGTTGTATCGCTGTCCCTCCTTTGGCCGATACTTTATAAATATCTCCTTTGTAACAAAACGCTATCTCTGTTCCATCAGGAGAGATTTGCACATCACGCATCCACAAAGGGGTTACAGCGTAGCTGGTGGTCGCAAAGCCCAAGGCTATGCAGGTTAAAAGTTTTTTCATGTACTTAATGCTTTTTTAGAATGGTGCGAAGATACATATTATTTTGTACTCATCAGCCTGCTCTCTATTGAAATATTAACTGGATTCATCCTTTCAACTTCACGATAAATAACACAAGGCTTTCCCCTTGGGCCTCCGAGGGGAAAATATTTCGCAGATCCTCTCCGGATTTGCTGAAACAATAGGAATGGCAATAGGGATCGATAGGGTCCATTCGTAGCACATTACCGGTTTGATAAAAATTATCTTTTAATCCTTCTTTTACCTGCCAGTATTCTTCCTTCTCCGTATCATAACAGAAGGTGTAATTTCTGGACTCATCCTCTGCGTTATAGTATGTAGATACCCAGAAACGGCTGCCCATGCGGATTGGCAGCAAAGGGAGTGTATTCTTTCCGGCAAGGTTCTCCAAGGCTTGGCTTTGCCGCTTTTGCTTAATATATAAAGTGTCCCGTAATAAGTTCCCGGGTTGATAGGAGGGGGCGTAGGCATAAACCGTTCCGCTTCCGGGCTCCACCGCTACTTCCGGGGCGATACAACCGATCGGGCATGCGGAACGTTCCAGATCGACCGGACGGATCGTATGAGATTGTAATTTATGGAAAGAGGAATCGTATTCAACGATCTGTTTCTCAATCGTGGCGGTTTGCCCTGCTGTATCCCCATGAACACATTCCTCGGTGGTAAATATCCGGTTATTGTGCATGGATATGGATAGCATATGCCTATTCTCCGGAAGGTCGCATTTCAGTTTCTTGCGGGTAAGGAGATCACCATTGAATGAGTAATAGAAAATATCGTCCGTGTTTCCAAGTACGATCAGCTGCCGGTTGGCCGGGTTCACTACATACCCCGCTACCCGTATGTCATCCGGATGGGTGATGCGACAGATAAATTCTCCCTTGCGATTGAAACGGTAAAGCGTCTCATTGCTGATAAGGAATAGGTTGTCTCCCTCTTGACGGATATACTTGGCCTCCTTGATCGAATGCGTCCCTGAGTCCTGTAATGGAATGGCGATTACCTCATCTGCGATGTCAGACAAGGCTCCGGTAGGGTTGTTCCGGATCGATTCATTCGAGATTAACAGGTTATAGGCTTGCTTTCCGCAAACCAATAGAACAAGTAGTAATAAATATGTAAAGGTTCTTTTCATATCACCGCTAAATTAAAGAAGGATAAACCTTTTTATGATTTTTACGAATTGTTTTTATAAAACGTAGATCATCTGATTTTATTGGATAGGCCTAGAATTATTCTTGTAGAAATACCCAATTATCCCCCTCGGACATGGATTCTTTATAGGAAAAGCCTTCCCATGTGAATGCTTTTAATGCCTCCGGGTCAGAAATCCGGTTCTTTATGAGATAGCGGCTCATTTGTCCCCGGCACATCTTGGCGTAGATCACGATCGTCTCCGCTTTGCCGTTCTTCCAGATCTTGAACTCGGGTGTGATGATCCGGACGGATCGCTCCACCTCCTTCCACTGGAAAGAGGGTTGGATATCCAAGCTGGCTAGATTCAGTAGGATTCTGTCTCCCTGTCGGACGTCATGGATTAATGTATTTGTTTGCCTGTCTTTCCAGAAGGCGTACATATTCCCGTCGCCTAGTTCCGGGATTTTTACGTCGAACTCCATCCGGTAAGGCTTGATAAGGTCTAATGGGCGAAGTAACCCGTAACATCCCGATACGAAACGCATATGTTCTTGCGAGAAAAGAAAATCCTCCTCCGTGAAGTCTTTCGGGCTGATATTCTTGAATACGACACCGGTATAGGCGAGTATCGCTTGTAAGGGCTGGTTGTCTTCCGCATGAAAATCTTGGTATCTGCGGTAACATTCCGCCGCCAGTTTCGGGCTGAGCTTGAGGATACGACTTAATTCGTCAATGGGAAATTGGGTCATATGCAGGGCGATCTCGTTCGCCTCTTGCTGGAAACGTGGAGTCGTGCCTTGCGGCGCTTTTATCTTGGATGTTCCGGTCATTGTCTTAGCCGGAGATAATAATATCAACATATCTATATTGGATTTGGATTGATCGCATAAAGGTAATCCATATTAAGATTCAAATAGGGTATAAGCATCCCAATAAATCTTAAAGTATCTCGACTCGAATGGGGGTTTCGATAGAGGAATGAGTCTTGGTGATAAAAATGTAATGAGGATTATGAAGATGAGAGACGTGAAGATGCGACCTATATTCCTTTTGATATACTCGGACGTCATAAAGGACGGTCAGCGAAGGAGAGGGGTACTTGCTACCATAAGAGTCTATTTTGACGCTGAGAATTTACTTGAGACTATTTTTTGGAAAAGTGCCCGTGGCAAGAAGTGAAACAAAACCTTTTTCTCTCTCTTTTGTTCTTTCTGAAAAGATACGTCCGAATGACATCCGAAATGGACGGTTTGACGGGGAGTTCTCTATTCTGTTTTATAATATTAAGACAAAATGTCATATTTTCGTTTTGGTATTTCTTTTGTAAGGATATAAGTGTAAAATAAATTTAGAAAAGAATATAAGAAAGGAGCTTAAATACATGAATTTAAACAATTTTACAATCAAGGCGCAGGAGGCTGTTCAACAAGCCGTACAGTTGGTTACTAAAAATAACCAACAGGTTATCGAACCTGTTCACTTGTTGAAAGCTGTCATTATGACGGGTGAGAGTGTTACTAATTTTATCTTTCAAAAATTAGGGGTAAACGCTCAAAACCTGAATATGGTACTGGATCGCCAAATCGAATCTTATCCTAAGGTTTCGGGAGGCGAACCCTATCTCTCTAGCGAGTCGAACGCTGTCTTACAGAAGGCGATCGATTATTCCTCTAAAATGGGGGATCAATATGTATCGTTGGAGCCGATCATCTTGGCGTTGTTTACGGAAAAGAGCACCGCTTCACAGATATTGAAAGACGCCGGCGTGACAGAGAAAGAGTTACGTCAAGCGATCGAGGAATTGCGTAAAGGAAATAAGGTGACAAGCCAATCCGCCGAGGAGACTTACGATGCATTAGGAAAATACGCCATCAATTTGAACGAGCGTGCCCGTAGCGGTAAGCTAGACCCCGTGATCGGACGTGACGAGGAGATCCGCCGTGTCTTGCAGATATTGAGCCGCCGTACGAAGAACAATCCGATCTTGATCGGTGAGCCGGGTGTAGGTAAGACTGCTATCGCTGAGGGGTTGGCCCATCGTATCGTTCGGGGTGACGTTCCCGAGAACTTGAAGTCTAAACAGATCTTCTCGTTGGATATGGGCGCGTTGATCGCCGGAGCTAAATATAAAGGCGAGTTCGAGGAACGTTTAAAAGCGGTGGTGAATGAGGTTACGAAATCCGAAGGCGAGATTATCCTCTTTATCGATGAGATCCATACCTTGGTAGGAGCCGGTAAAGGCGAGGGTGCTATGGATGCCGCTAACATTTTGAAACCTGCTTTGGCTCGTGGTGAGCTACGTTCGATCGGTGCCACGACGTTGGATGAGTATCAGAAGTATTTTGAGAAGGATAAGGCGCTTGAGCGTCGGTTCCAGACCGTTATCGTAGACGAGCCGAGTGAGTTGGATACGATCTCTATCCTTCGTGGTTTGAAGGAGAAATACGAGAATCACCATAAGGTACGTATCAAGGATGATGCGATTATCGCTTCTGTACAGTTGTCTACCCGTTATATCACGGATCGTTTCTTACCGGATAAGGCGATCGATTTGATGGATGAGGCCGCTGCCCGTCTGCGTTTGCAGATCGATTCCGTACCGGAGTCATTGGATGAGGTCTCTCGCCGCATTAAGCAGTTGGAGATCGAGCGTGAGGCGATCAAGCGTGAGAATGATAAGTCGAAATTAGAGCAGCTGAACAAGGAGATCGCCGACTTGAAGGAGGAGGAGACCAAGCAAAAGGCTCAGTGGCAAAGCGAGAAGGAGCAGATCAATAAGATCCAGCAAAATAAGATCGATATCGAGAACCTAAAGTTTGAGGCTGATAAGGCGGAGCGTGAGGGGGATTACGGCAAGGTCGCTGAGATCCGTTACGGTAAGATCAAGCAAAAGGAAGAGGAAATCAGGAAGGTACAGGCTAAATTAAAGACGATGCAAGGTGCCGCCGCTATGATCAAAGAGGAAGTGGATGGCGACGATATCGCCGACGTGGTATCCCGTTGGACAGGAATCCCGGTCAGCAAGATGATGCAGAGTGAGAAAGATAAGTTGCTACGTCTGGAGTCCGAGCTTCATACCCGTGTGATCGGCCAGGAAGAGGCGATCAACGCTATCGCCGATGCGGTTCGTCGTAGTCGTGCCGGCTTGCAGGACCCGAAACGACCGATCGGTTCTTTCATCTTCCTCGGTACTACCGGTGTGGGTAAGACGGAGTTGGCCAAGGCGTTGGCCGAGTATCTGTTCGATGACGAGAATATGATGACCCGTATCGATATGAGTGAGTATCAAGAGAAATTTAGCGCGACTCGTTTGATCGGTGCGCCTCCGGGATATGTGGGTTACGATGAGGGTGGACAGTTGACGGAGGCGATTCGCCGGAAACCTTACTCGGTTGTCTTGTTCGATGAGATCGAAAAGGCGCATCCGGATGTATTCAACATCTTGTTGCAAGTCTTGGATGATGGACGGCTGACGGATAACAAAGGCCGTGTTGTCAACTTCAAGAACACGATCATTATCATGACAAGTAACCTAGGTTCTTCCTTGATTCGTGAGAACTTCGAGAAGATGACACCCGCCACGCATGACAAGGTGGTAGACGAGACGAAGATCCAAGTACTGGAACTGTTGAAGAAGACGATCCGTCCGGAGTTCTTGAACCGTATCGACGATATCATCATGTTTACTCCGCTGAACGAGGAGGAGATTCGTAAGATCGTATCCTTGCAGTTGAGCAACGTGAAGAAGATGTTGGCTACAAACGGTGTTTCTTTGGACTTCACGAACGAGGCCTTGGACTTTATCGCCGACAAAGGTTTCGATCCTCAATTTGGTGCCCGTCCGGTAAAACGTGTTATTCAGAAGTATGTTTTGAATGAGTTGTCCAAGGCTTTGCTGGGGGGAACGGTAGACCGCAACCGTCCGATCGTGATCGATAGAAAAGACGATGGTTTGGAATTTAAGAATTGAGAGAGGCTTGAATGCTTGACGTTAAGCGTGAGTTATCTATAAAAATATTGTTAAGTCACATCCATAAACAAGCTTAATTGTTTTTGGGATATAAAATCAAAATATTTCCGTACATTTGCCGTTATTCAAACCAATTAAACAAGATTAATTATGAGCACGAACAATGACGAGTTACTTTACGATGAGGATGATTCCGTAAAATTTATCCAGAATTATCTTCCCCAAGAACTGAAAGGAAAGTTCAGTAATGACGATATCAACTATATTGTAGACTTGATCTACGACTTTTATGAATCTAATGGTATGCTGGATGATGATGGCGACGATGAGATCGAGATCGATGAGGAAGAGGTTGTAGATTATGTAATTAAGAACGCCCAAAAAGACGGCGTAGGTAAATTCGAACCGGAAGAAATCACTTTTATAGTACAAGGAGAACTTGAATATTGCGATTCAATCAACATGTTTGATTGATATTTGTTATATATATAAAGTTGTTTAAGTGAAATTATAGAAGATGATGAGGAACATTAAATTATTATCTGTTTTACTGCTATGTATGGCAGTGGTGTTTACGAGTTGTGGAACGTGGAATAACACGGCGAAAGGTACGGCTATCGGTGTAGGCGGTGGTACCGCTGTTGGAGCTGGTGTTGGAGCCTTGGCCGGAAATACCGCATTGGGTGCCGTGATCGGTGCGGCCGTAGGTGGTACAGCCGGTGCGTTAATTGGTAAGAAAATGGATAAGCAGAAGAAGGAGCTGGAAGCTACCCTGCCTGAAGACACGAAGATCGAGAGCGTGAACAACGGCGAGGCCTTGAAGGTTACTTTTGACTCTGGTATCTTGTTTGCCACGAACTCGAGTACGTTGAGCGACGCTTCTAAGAGTGCCTTGCGCAACTTCGCTACCAGTTTGAAGGCCAATCCGGATACGGATATCCGAATCATCGGCTTTACGGATAATACCGGTAAGGTGGATTATAATCAAACCTTGTCCGAGAAACGTGCGAAGAGCGTTTACGATTACCTGATGATGCAGGGTATAAGCACGGATCGTATGGTTTATGAAGGCAAAGGTATACATGATCCCGTGGCTAGCAATGATACTCCCGAGGGTCGTTCGTTGAACCGTCGTGTTGAGATCGTGATCTTGGCTAATCAGAAGATGATCCAAGAGGCTCAACAAGGAACGCTTCGATAAGTATTTTAAGCTATTTCTGCCGGAATCGAGCAGGTTATAGTGTATGAATTTGGGGACTGTCTTTACCGGATAGTCCCTTTTTGTTTAAATCGCAGGATAGGAAGGATGAAGAAGAATTTCGTGAAACGAGCTACTCAGGCGGATTATATCCGTCAGATGTTGGATGCCGGGGAGGGGCCTGCGATTATTTAGACTACAGCGACCATAAGCCCGTGGTATGGTTAGGATATGTTAATTAACATGCCCGAAAGAATAGTTTTAGAACCTTTTTCAACTCATGCTGTTTTAATAGTGACTTATATATAAGCACAAATAATAGTATAAACTGTTTTAAACGTTAAAATGAGATGAAAAAGATTTTTCCTTTTTTTCTGTTAGTTCTTCTGCTGGCTTCCTGCCAAAAGGATCCGGACATGTCGAAATTGGACAATGATTTTCTGGTGTTCACGAATCACGATAAGGATGCGAAATTCGAATCGTTCACTACGTTTTACATTCCGGATAGTGTACTGGTTATCGGCACAAGCGAGAAACCTCAGTTCTGGACAGCCAATGAAGCAGACGATATTATCACTACATTGGTGAATAATATGGAAAGCCGTGGTTTCAAACGCACGCTAGACAAAGATAACGCCGACTTAGGTCTGCAAGTTTCTTACGTACAAAGTACTCAATATTTCGCTGATTACAACGATGGTTACAACTACCCGTACTGGTGGTGGAACTATCCGGGATATTGGAGTCCGGGTTATTGGGGACCAGGTTGGGGAAATTGGTATTACCCGTATCCTGTAGTGTATAGCTATAGTGTAGGTTCCTTGTTGACTGAGCTAGTGGATTTGGATACTCCTGTTGCTTCTAAGGCAGACGCTAAACTTCCGGTTCTTTGGACCGCTTACATGAGTGGCTTGTTGTCTGGTTCCGATAAATTCGATACTCAGCTGGCTGTTCGCGCTATCGAGCAAGCATTTGTACAATCTCCGTACGTAAAGAAATAATAATTCGAATGATTAAAAGTTTGAGATTCTATGAAAAAGATAAATAAATCAATCAAGTTAATCGCTTTACTCGTAGTTTGTATGGCGATGCCTACTCTGGCTGGCGCCCAGGTTTTGAAAAACGCATATTTCAATGTAGACTGGCAGATCAACTCTCCATTCAGCCAAGACTTTTCTAAAAAGACTAGCGGTTGGGGTGCTCACGCTGAGGGTGGTTACTATGTGATTCCTAATTTCGCTATAGGTGCGTTCATCTCTTATCATACAAATAATGAGTATGTAGATCGCCAGACGATTCCGGTAAACTCAACATCGGTAATTACTTCCGATCAACAGCATTCTATCTTCCAGTTGCCTTTTGGTGCGGCTTTCCGTTATAACTTCGCTCCGGAAGGACAGTTCCAGCCGTATGTTGGTACTCAGCTAGGTGCTAGCTACAGCGAGATGTCTACCTACATGAACGTGTTGAAGGTTTACGATCGTAACTGGGGATTCTATGTAGCTCCCGAGATTGGTATGACCGTGTACTTCACACCTCAGAAACAGATTGGCGTACATATGGCCGCTTATTATAACTACGCTACCAACAAGGGTGATGTCCTCAGCTATCATATCGATGGTTTGAATAACTGGGGTATCCGCTTAGGTCTAGCGTTCTGATAAACAATGTTTGTTCTTTTAAGTGTTTTATGGTTTAGGGAAACGGAGGGCAGTGAATGTCTTCCGTTTCTTGCTTTTATAAGATCTGTAGTTTCAGCCCGAATGAAAGGCTTAAATAATCTTTCGGCTTCAGGTAGCTGTTGCCGATAGCGTTTATTATATACAAATCGCAAGTGCTCAGAGCTTATACTGGTCTAAATGTAATTCTATAAAGCGAACACTTGCTTTATTTCCGTGAAGTCGGATAATACGATATCGGCTGTCTCATCTCCTTTATAAGCGCTCCAACCGATACTTTTTAGCCAGATTGTCTGGCATTCGATCCGGGTGGCGGGGACGATATCCTTATCATAGGAATCACCTACGACAACAATCTCGTCGGCGGGAAATCCCAGTTTGTCCACTCCTAATCGGAAGATCGCCGGGTCCGGCTTGCGGATACCTACGACCGCCGATTCCACGATAGCGCCGAATAAATGATCCAAACCGAAATCTTTCAACACGGATTCTATGTTCCCATAGAAGTTCGATACCAATACCAATGGGTATCGTTCCGCCAATCGCTCCATTATGGGTCGGGCGTTATCAATTGCCTTCCGGGCGTATTTGTAACACCAATCCGCTAATTGTTCCGGTAGCTCCGGGGTAATCACCTCGGCGGACAAATGCCCGTTGTCTTTCAACCATTGGATTTGTAAATCGCTTTTCAAGCGCAACATATCCAGAAACGTATGATGAGGCTTTACGATCGGATTCTTTCCAAGCGTTCTTTCTCCATGTACATAAGCATCACGGAAGACCGCTTTGGATACGGGAACCTTCAAGGCCTCATACGCCATCCAGATCACCTCAGCCCAGTGCATGCCGTTACTGTCTATCGTTCCGCCGTAATCAAAGAGGATTCCTTTTACTTTGTCTAAATTGAACATAATCGAATGGGGTAAAAAAAACGTTATAATTGTTTGCTGAAATCTTCACAAATATGCTCATGTTTTTTGATCATATAGAGCAACATCAAGTTTAATACGGTCAGCTCGAATACGAAATACAGCCAAGGCATGTCGATGAAAAGGCTGACAAACAAAGCGATCACCCGGGTATTGAATGATAGCATATTCGTATATTTCATCAACGGCAGGCTCTTCGTACGGAAAGCCTTACGGAACCATTCCGGCGCTTGTCCGTTGTATTTCTCACGGATGATGTTCATCATGTGTTGGAATTTGGGTGTCCACGCTTCTTGACCTACCGTATAATTAATGTAGAAGGTCTCAAACAATTTATAGATAAAGTCATGCTTCCAACTCATCTTCTTATAATTCTCCTTCAATTGGGGAGAGTGGGAGAGCTCGCTACCCGATTTACCTTTCAAGAACAACAAGTGAATATTACGATAATAATCCGCCATGGCCGCTTGCTTGCTATGGAAGAATCCCGTCGTAGCCGCCAATAGCCAGATCCATATTCCCCATTCCGGCGTGAGGCGTAAGCAGATAGCAGCGTAGATAGCGATAAACCAGAAATCGCCGGCAGCGCCGTCCAAGATACGTCCCAAGGCACTTTTCTGTCCGGTCATACGGGCCAATTGTCCGTCTGCGCTATCATATGAGTTTGCCCAGATTAACAGTAGCATGCCGATCACGTTGATAGCAAGGCTTTGGAAATAGAAACAGATACCTGCCGCTATACCGATAAAGATACTGGCGATCGTGATGCTATTGGGCGATACTCCCAATTTATTAAAGAACAAAGCCCATTGGTAACCAATGGGACGATAGAAATGAATATCGATAAACTCCTCGGTGTCCAGAGATTTTAAGGTTGACTCCAGACTGGGAGTAGACTTAGTCTTACTCATGATTGATTTTGTTAAAACGATTTTAGATGTGTTCTCGCATAAGATCCCAGATGCGACGTGCGATGTTTGGCGCCGCTTCTTCCCGGCAAGGGGCGAAACTGGGCCAATCGTTGAAATCGATAATTCGCATGACACCATCCTCGGAGACGATACAATCTCCCCCGTATATATGCACGTTCAATACCTCCGCAGCCTTGTGGCAGAGCAGACGAAGCTGCGCTTCGTCGAAGGGGATCCCCTTCGCTGTTCCATTGATAGCCTCTAAACCAAATTTACTATGATGCATGTTTGACGGATAGAACCAATAAAAGAAATCGGTTCCGGCCACCCCATAAAATTTCACCAAGTCGCCTACCAGATGCTCATTGATTACCGCCGACGGGATACCACGGATGGCGTATTCCTTCAATATGCTTCTCGCCTCTTCCGGGTTTCTCACGTAGGTGACGTCTTCCCGGTGGATGGCGTGGAAATCTCCCCGTTTGATCCAGCAATTAAAGAAACCGGCTTTCTCAAGGGCTTCTGTCGGATCCTCATCTGTCCGTAGGATTAAACTTTCCTGATGGGAGATATGATTGGATAATAGGAGGCGGGTCATTTTCTCACGGGTACAATTCTCGATCCCGTAACCCGAGTTCACCACGAAATAGTTTTTATCCTCTAGTTCTTGCAGCTTATGGATGGACTTCCAGTCTCTTACCATATTGAAGATACCCTTTTCCTTCGGGTCTTGTAGCAGCAGATCCGATTCGATATATTCGTTTACATCGCATCCCAATTTTCGTAAATGCTGGGCTGTCAAGGCGAAGATCGCCGCGTCGTTGCCGATATGATTGGGGGAGAATTGATTTCCTCTGCGGATACCTGCTAAAGTTAATTTACTCATTGTTAGACAGTATTCTTTATGACTTTAAAAATGATTCGGCTTTCAAAATGTCTTCGGCGTGATCCACGTCGATGATCTTGCTGAAAGGATAGGCCTTTAACCTCAACCCCTCGGCGATGAGCTGCCGTTGATAATTGCGCATTCTCGACATTCCCTGCGAGATGGCGTTGTTCAATACCCCCAGAGCCGGACGCCTCAGGCAATAGATACCTCCCGATATATAACGGCAATCACCGTCTGCCTGGTCTAGGAAATTCCGGATGCAAAGTCCGTTGTCTGTTTCTACATATAAGGGCTTCTCGTCGTCAATAAAATCGGTGACGGCCATCAGTCCGTCCAGTTTATCCTCTTGGATGAACTGTTGGATGTAGCCGCTGAACTCTTCTTCCTTGAAGATCGTGTCTACGGTAGTTAAACAAATCTTATCACCGTCCAGATAATGACTCAGTTCGTAGAAGCTGTGCATAGAGCTGGGGGTGGATTTTACCAATAGGTAAAAGGGTACAGGTAGTTGCAGGGCCTTCAGGTAATCCTGCACCTCGGTCATCTCCTCGTTTACGATGATACTGATAGAAGTAGCGTTATTTTTCAAAAAAACGTTTATCAACCGGTCTATCAGAGCGACACCGTTGAGCCTAACCAGAGGCTTTGGCCATTTAACACCTTCTTGCGCCAAGCGGGAGCCTTCGCCGGCGGCAATGATCGCATAATCCATAACTTTTATTTATGTCTTGAAATAATTTTGCAAAGTTACAAGATTTCTGAGATAGTTTTAGGCTGTATGGTTGATATAATTGGTCAAAATTTCTATAAATCGGGACTGTTTGGTTAGAAAAACAAAGAGGTTATAAAGAGCCTGAATGTTTTTTTGAAAATAATTATCGTTTTATAGTTGCTAATTCAAATAGAATGCTTTCCTTTGTACCATGAACAAAAGATAGTTTGTATAGCTCTTTTATCTTTTAGCATTTATTCATCAGTGATGATAATACATTCTTTTAGAGATTGACTTCACCAACCATCCTTGTTTTATTATTAATTTTTATTTTTTATATCATTTTCATATGAATATTTACATTGGAAACCTGAATTATCGGGTAAGAGAATCGGACTTGCAACAGATTCTGGAAGAGTATGGTGTTGTAGATTCAGTTAAAATCATTGTTGACCGTGACACAAAACGTTCTAAGGGCTTCGCTTTCGCTGAGATGCCTAACGCTGCCGAGGCTCAAAAGGCTATCGAGGAGTTGAACCAAGCTGAGTACGAAGGTCGTCAGATGGTTGTTAAAGAAGCTATCCCTAGACGTTAAATTTTAGAAGAAAGAAATTTTAAAATAAGACGAAAAAGTGGGGAAACGAGGTGAAAACTTCCGTTTCCCCGCTTTCTTTTTCCTGTGTATTTTGATTATGTTCGCAAGAAATTTTAAGAGTGATGAAAAATATAGGTGTTAGGAGCCTCATTGCGGGTCTTTGCTTGATGGGGTTGGGGAACAACTGGTTTCCTTCGCTGAAGGCGCAGATCGTGGATCATGTCTATAAGACAGATTATCATATCGATCCGGAGAAGGCCCGGGAGTTGTCCGTGGAGTTGGATAATATTAGCTTCTTCAAGGATAACGAATATACGGGTAAATTTACCAAGGGGTATTCGTTGCCGGGGCTTTGGGTACAGGGCAAAGCGGTTTATTATCCCTTGCGGAATATCAAGTTGGAGGCGGGTGTCCATATGTTGATCTATCATGGGGCGAATAAATATCCGAGCATGGCTTATCAGGATATCGCTTATTGGAAGGGAAACCAATACCAAAAAGGGGTACATGTGTTGCCCTATTTCCGAGCGCAGATGGCCCTCTCGGATCATGTGAACATCGTGCTGGGAAATATTTACGGCGCTTCGGACCATAATTTGATAGAGCCTCTTTATAATCCGGAATTGAATTTGACCTGCGATCCCGAGGCGGGCTTGCAGTTGTTGTATGACTCGAAAGCTTTCGACTTGGATGTGTGGGTGAACTGGCAGAGCTTTATTTTCCGGGAGGATGTGCATCAAGAGGCGTTTACCGTCGGGATCTCTTCACGGGTAAAGTACAACGACCCGGCTTCCCGTTTCCATTTCTATACGCCGGTGCAAGGATTGGTGCAGCATAGGGGAGGCGAGATCGACACGATCTTCAACAATTCCGTGCAAACCTTGATGAATGGCGCGATCGGTGTCGGAGGTGTATGGAATACCGGACATCGTATTTTCAAGAACTTGAACGTGGAACTGGATGCTACCGGTTATTATCAGCAAGCGGGAGAGATATGGCCTTTTGACAGCGGATATGGCTTGTATGCCCGTGCTTCCGCCGATATCTATGATTTCCGGGTGAAAACATCGTATTGGACTTGCGAGGATTTCATCTCTATGTTTGGTAGCCCGTTTTTCGGGGCGGCCTCGATGATTGATGCGGGGAGTACGTTCGATCGTCCGCAGATGATCTATCTGGGGGTGGAATATTCCCGGCAACTGGCGAAAGGTTTCTCGATTGGGGTGGATGTGGATGTTTTCCATCATCTCTCCGGAGATATGAATGATGCGGAGGGGGTAAAACAACCGATGGGAAGTGCCACGAGTTTTACGGCAGGGGTTTATATGCGTATCAATCCGTCTTTCCTGATTAAAAAATTTTGATCATTATCTTCATACAGAAACACAGTAGTATCCGGTTATGAATACTACTGTGTTTTTCTATGAATACTACTGTGTTCGGCCGTGAATACAATAGTGTTTTTATTCAATTACTAAATCGATCTTTTTCAGTGCCTTATCGTCTGATGAACCTCCATATAGGATTTGGTATTTACCCGGGCGAACCTCCATGGTCTGTGTATTGTCATTGAAAGATTGGAAAGCTTTCGGTTCTAATTGGATGCTAACCGGTTCTTCGCTGCCAGCCTTCACGTTCACACGTTTGAATGCTTTCATCGCTTTTAACGGTCCGGCGGGATCGTTCGGGTTCTTGATGTAGATCTGAGCGACCTCGTCACCATCCATCTTGCCTGTATTGGCGATATCGAAGGAGAGGGTAACCGATTCGTTGGAAGCGATCTTATCTTTTGATAACTTGGCGTTCTTATAATCGAATGTCGTATAGCTCAAGCCGTAACCGAATGGATAAAGCGGAGCCTGCGTCATGTAACGATAGGTACGGCCCTTCATGCTGTAATCTTGGAAGTCCGGAAGCTGATCTACGGATTTATAGAACGTGATCGGCAAGCGTCCGGCCGGATTATAGTCTCCGAATAAAACATCGGCCACAGCTGTTCCACCTTCTTGTCCGCCATACCAAGCGTTCAAGATAGCGTTTACATGATCGTTCTCCCAATTCAACGCCAATGCGCTACCCGTACATACCACGTATACCACAGGCTTCCCGGTGGCTACCAAGGCTTTGATCATCTCCTTCTGTATGGCCGGGATCTCGATATTCGTGCGGTCGCCTTTCCGGAAACCTTCAGCGTCTACCGGCATTTCCTCACCTTCCAGACGTGGAGAGATACCACCTACGAATACAATGACATCTGCGTCTTTAACCTTGCTGGCCGTAGCTTGGAAATCTACGGGTGTGCGTACGCCTACCGTAAAGTTCAGGTCAGCGCTGCCCGTGCGTTGCATATATTCGATCTTCACGGGATATTTCTCACCTTTCTTAGCGTTTAGCGTATAGATCTTTTCTGCTCCATACTCGTTTTCCCATACCTCGGCAACCTTCTCCGTACCGATATACAGACGGAAAGCGTCGTTTCCGGATAGTTTGAACTCGACAGGACCATTTATCGGAGACTCGAACTCACCCGTGAAGCGAGCCGTGAAATTCGTCAGGTTTACGTTCGGGGCAAATTGGGTGTTACCTCCGGTGGTGTAATGAAGCTCTTTCGCCAACCCTTTGTAGACGGGGGTACCCTCGAACTCGGTATTGTTGAAGAATTCGGAGGCGAAACCCTGTCCCGCCGTGGAAGATACGTGGCTACCTAGGTCTGTCACGACAAAATCGGCGGTATGGTTACAACCCAGCTCATAGATAACCTCTGCGTTCGGGACTTTATTGCGGATACCTTCCACGATCGTGACGGTCTTGCTAGGGAAGCCGTTGTAGTTGGCCCATAACATGGTAGAGTCCGCCGCGTTCGGTCCGACTACGGCGATCTTCTTGATATTCTTGTCCAGCGGAAGCGTATTATTCTTGTTCTTCAGCAAAACGATACTTTTACGTGCCATATCCAGTGCCTTGGCGATATGCTCCGGGCTCTCGACTACGCTGTAAGGTATCTTAGAATAAGGAACCCGCTCGTCCGGATCGAACATACCTAGCTCGAAGCGACCTTTCAGCAGGCGGCGTAAGGATACGTCCAGATCTTTCTCCGAGATCTTGCCGTCGGCCAAGGCTTTGTTTAACGCACGGTAGCTACCGCCACATTCTAGGTCGGTACCGTTTAATACGGCGTCGGCGGATGCGCTCTCAGCGTCCGGGTGCGTCTCGTGGCGAGGCGTATTTTTGTCTTTTCTCCAGAAATCATCGATAGCACCGCAGTCGGACAGGATGATATTGCCGTATCCCCAGCTATTACGCAGGATATCGATCAATAATTTGTCGCTGCTACAGCAAGGTTTACCCTCGAAACGGTTGTAGGCGCACATTACCTCTTGTACATCGCCTTCCTTAACTAATGCCTCGAAAGCCGGAAGGTAGGTCTCGTACAAGTCGCGAGGGGTAGCTTCAGCGTTGAATTCGTGGCGGTTCCATTCCGGGCCGCTGTGTACGGCGTAATGCTTGGCGCAAGCGTGTGTCTTATAATAATTAGGATCATCGCCTTGCAATCCGCGGGTTACGGCTACACCCATCTTCTCGGTCAAGTAAGGGTCCTCGCCATAGGTTTCCATACCCCGTCCCCAGCGAGGGTCACGAAAGATATTGATATTCGGGGTCCAGAAAGTAAGACCTTTGTAACGGTCGTACTCCTTGTCTTTCTGGTATTGGTGGTATTTGGCACGGGCCTCGTCGCTGACCATCGTGAAGGTCTCGTGAACGGCGTTATCGTCGAAGGTAGCCGCCATGGCGATCGCTTGCGGGAATACGGTCGCACGTCCGGCACGAGCCACACCGTGAAGAGCCTCGTTCCACCAGTCGTAGGTAGGGATTCCCAAACGCTCGATGGCGGGGGTTACATTCATCATTTGGCCGATCTTCTCTTCCGGTGTCAGCCGGGATAATAGGTCGTCAATACGTTCCTCCAAAGGAAGATCCGGATTCCGGAAAGGGTAATCTTGTTGTTTTTCACTACAAGAGGCGGTGAGTAGGAGGGTGATCACCGCTACTGTCAGTTGTTTCATTTTCATGTTATTAAATTTTAGATATTGTTTATCTTACATTATTACTTATTGTAAACTATTTTGAGATAGATCGTTATCTTTGATATTGCTGATGCAAAACTACGATTTTAGAAGCATTTTTTCAAACAGGAACACTTAAAATAGGTTACTTTTGTGGTTATTCATTTAAAAGCCCTACTTTTGCCGTAACAGATTAAAACACGAAAGAATGATGAAGAAGTATCTATTTTTATTACTGATAGGGGCCGCTGGTCTGACGGCCTGTGGAGACGATGACGATCCCGTTGTTCCGGAATTGAATAAGTTAACGAAAGTTTCTTGTTATAAAGACGGAGCTTCAAGCCCGCTTTTTACCGCGGATATCAATTATACGAGCGATGGCAAGATCTCAAATATAAATTTGGGAGTGGATAAGTTATTGTTCATTTATTCGGATGGTAAATTCTCGGTCACAGGCATTCATTCGGGTGAGGCTATAGAGGAATATACCTTAAGCGGAAATGTAATTACAAGTAAGAGAATCTCTCAAGAGAATCCATACGCCAGCAACGAGACCTATGTAAGCGATGAGTATTCCTATCGTTATTCGGGTTCGAATTGGGTGTTGACTTCTTGGAATGCGCGTTGGCCAAAAGAACTTGGGACGGGATATGAGGAGAGAAGTTATCCAGAGTACGAGAAATATACATGGGAAAATGGCAACGTGATTCTGTATGCCCAATCTTTGGATAGCCGGGAGATGAGGTACGAGTATAGCGTGGTGGAGGCTCCTAAGAACTTCCCTTTGCGAGTGATCGGTTCTTTCTCGCCAGTTGGCTTTGAGTCCGTAACTCCTCTGAACTTGTTATACGGTGTCCAGAACAGGAATCTTCCGATCCGTGCCTATACTTATACGATTCCTAACCAGAGCGAGGTGAAAGCTGAGTACAAATACACCTATACTACCGTGGGGGATTATATAATGGGTATGACTATCGATGAGAATGACGGAGGAACCGTAAGCTCTTATAAATATACTTTCGAGTATAATTTCGTTGTGAAGTAAGGAACTATGCCTTGTTTGGTTTAATTAACATACACATATGCAGCATTTCCGTTCTAAAATGCATTTCTGATTTTATAGAATTAAAATGTTGATTAGTTTGATGGATAAACTTAGAAAGGAAGTATTATGAACGGATTCTTTAATTTTAGGAAATTAGTTGTAGGTGTAATGGCGGCTACTTGTTTTATGGGGTTTCAATCTTGCTTGGATGATGATGACGATTATCCTTACAGTAAAATATTGCCGAATGCGTTGGTGACGGTTAAGCCGGTCGATGATGGTTCATATTTTCTTCAATTGGATGATAGCACGACCTTGTTGCCTGTCAATGTGACCTCTTCTCCCTTCGGGCAGAAGGAAGTGAGAGCGTTGGTGAATTTTGACGAGACGAACGAGTCCGGCGGAATTTACAGCAAGGCCGTAAATATTAATTGGATCGACAGTATCCTTACAAAACCAATTGCTCCGGATTTGGGGGTGACTAGCAACGATTCGATCTATGGCTCTGACCCTGTGGAGATCGTGAACGATTGGGTTACCATCGCCGAGGATGGATATCTGACACTCCGTTTCAGGACAATCTGGGGAGACCACAATAAGGCTCATTTTGTAAACCTATTGGCTGGCAAGGACCCAGAGAACCCTTATGAAGTAGAGTTCCGCCATAATGCTTACGGCGATATATATGGCACATATGCGGATGGGCTGGTCGCTTTTAAATTGGATAGCCTTCCGGATACGAATGGTAAGACGGTTAAGTTGAAATTGAAATGGAAGTCATTCGATGGTGATAAGTCTGTGGAATTTAATTATTGTTCCCGCAAATCTACTCCGGTAAAAGCATCCATAGCTGCCGAGAGAAGCACCTTAAATTTGAAATAGGTAGGTTTCTGAATAAAATAGGTGTGGGGATTTGGAAGGGAGAAATCTCCATACCTTTTTGAGAGTTCTTTTACTTGTTATTAGGGAAGGACTTTTTTTATGGATAGAAACAAAAAAAGGACTCTGAAAAGAGTCCTTTTTATTTGTGGGCAGTGATGGATTCGAACCACCGAAGGCGAAAGCCAGCTGAGTTACAGTC
>ERZ778512.227-NODE-227-length-57832-cov-7.938453_pt1 | contig 57832 bp, 39 predicted proteins | sample MGYA00510346_ERZ778512 | MGnify/ENA primary metagenome ERZ778512 (study PRJEB29527, sample SAMN07138962) | mouse gut metagenome | material: feces | host: mouse | place: China:Nanjing | collected 2016-01-25 ...
CAGTAGGCAAGGTCCTCATAGGCATATCCCGGACGGTCGTTCACCATAAACGTATATTGACGGGCAACGAAAACAAGCATCGTCACCAAAAAACCCGTAGCTACAAACTGGACAAGCAACAAGACTTTCTTCCAGATACGCTTATTCTCCCGGTAATTACGGAAAGCGGAGGCCACCGGGACCCGGGCGTATAATGATCCCGGCATAAAACCGGATACGAAAAACACCAAGACACATATTCCCAATAAGAACAAGCTGCCATTGGACAAGAGCAAGGAATCTAACGAAGTCGCCAGCAACTCCTCCACCGTACCTCTAAATGCAAGGATCAGCAATAAGGCCAAGATCAGTGAAAGCACTATATGCACCAACGCCTCACCAAACATCATACCATGAATATTATTCTCACTCGCTCCATAACATTTATGGACAGCCACCTCCTTCGAACGATTTACGATAGAAGAGATCACGATCAAGACATAGTTCATCACCGCCGTAAAGATCAAAGCGAAGGCCAGTAAGGAAAGTATCCATGTCATTCGCTTGACTTGCGGCAACTCCTTGTGTAAGCCATCCAGCTCATGAAACGAGAAACCAATGTTAAACCCTGTCTTTTGCTGTTCCTCCGGAGGGAAATAAGAATTCACGAACGTATGCACCTGTTCCTCCAAAGCTAAAGGATTCACCCCCTTGTGTAATTTCACGTAGCTTATGTAACGATCATTTCCCAACATATTAGTAGGCGAACCCTCCCACATGAACCGACCCGCCGAAGCCATAGAAACAATCACATCGTAACGGGAATGAGAATTTTCCGGAACTTCCTCAAAAACGCCACCAATAGTCATAGTACGTCCCGGCGAACTGTCTACCGTGAAGTTTTTCCCGATAACATCGCCCCTGATATTTTTCGCTATACGACTTGATACCAACACGTACATCGGGGTGGAAAGAACCTCTTTCGCATTTCCGATCAGCATAGGACGAGGAAGAATATCAAAGAAACAACTATCCGCTATGATACAACGACCGGAGTATTTCATCTTGGTGTCGGTCATCGTAAAGGTCCAGTCTCCAAAACTCGTGTATCGGGTGACGGTCTCGATCTCAGGTATCTGTTGTTGCATGGTCGGGACAATGCCACCGCTTGTTTGCGGATAATCCTTCAACTCCCCTCCATTTTGCTGGTATTTCGCCCATACTTGATAGACCCGGTCTCTATCCGGATAAAAATCATCATACGATTGTTCGAAATAGACTTTAGCGATCAATACCAAACCTACCGCTAAACCGATTCCCAACGATACGATTTTCATCACGTTATGCCGCCCTTTCTTAAAAATGGAACGAATGGCGATTAGTATGTTTTTCATATTATATCGATTTTATTCCAGCACCAGCACTTCATTATCCTTATAACTCTCATAACTGGACACAATCACCTTCTCACCGGCTTCCAGACCTTCAAGAACCTCATAATATTGCGGGTTCTGACGACCGATCTTGATAGAACGCCTGTAAGCTTTCTTTCCATCCGGATCAAGAACAAATATCCAACTTCCACCCGTACTCTGGAAGAAAGTTCCCTTCGGGATAATGATACTCTCGGTAGGTTGCCCCAGCTCCAAGTTGATATAGTAGGTCTGTCCGCTACGGATATTATCCGGACGCTCGCCCGTGAAAACGAAATCCGTACGGAACTTACCATCACGAACCTCGGGATAGACCTTGCGTACCGTTAAATCGAAAGAAGAACCTTGACGCTCGAAAGCGGCGCTTAGGCCCGGTTTCACACGATCTATATAATGCTCGTCGATCATGGCCTCGATCTTATAATCGGAAAGGTCGTTAATCTGACCGATCTTTTGTCCCGGATTGATACTTTGCCCCAATACGACATCCAACAGTCCCAACTCACCGTCGATCTGGGAACGGACATTCAGGTTTTCCTTACGCTCGCGTATCAACAGGATATTCTTCCGCATGTTCGCTAAACTGGCCTCCATCTCATCCATCTGGATCGTGCGGGAGATAGAGTCTTGGCGCAAGCGCTCGGTAATCAAGGCGTGCTTTTGAGAGGCCAACTCGAAGTCCTCCTTCGCTTTCAGATAATCCTCCTTGGCGATCAAGTTCTCTTTATATAACTGTTCTTGTTGATTAAACGAACGGCGGGCCCGGTTCATGTCCATATCGTATTGAAGTTTCTCCATCTGATTGGTCAGCTTATCCTGCTCCATGGTAACCTGCGTATTACGAAGGAAGTTCTGCTTCTCCGCCAACTCAGCCTCAGCGTTCAATATCTGCAAATCCAGATTTGAGTTGCTCAGACGAACAATAATATCGCCTTTCTTCACCTGGGCGCCTTCTTCCACGACTTTCTCCTGCACGATACCTCCCTCCTCGGGGCTAAGCTGCACGACCGTGATAGGTTGCACCTGACCATCCATACGAAAGAAGTCGTTGAATTGCTCACGGGTCACATTACCAATGCTAATTCCTCTCGCATCCACTTTCAACGTAGAAGCATGATCACCAAAGATAATCCATCCCAACAAGATAACGAACAACACGCCACCCGCTACATAAGGAATATGCTTCTTCTGAAGACCTTTCTTTTTCTCTAATTGTATATCCATCGTATTCTATATTTTTTATTATCATCTAAATTCTATGTTCTCAATTCTTATTCATTGATAAGAGGCTTGCCCTTATAATAATCCACCAGCTTGCTTTTCAATAAGTACATCAATCGCTTTTGAAGCAGATTAGCCTTGGACTCCAACAGTGTATTTGCGCTTGTCTGTACATCCAGCGTGCTCATCAGGCCTTCCTCGTACTTCCGTAGGGTAACACGATAAGCCAACTCATCCGATCTCACCTTCTTATCCATCTGTATGGCCTCTTTAGCGTATCCCTCACGATCCAAGACAGATTGCTCTACCGCTGTCTGCAACTGGCGAAAGACCTCTGTTCTTGTCTCCCGAGCGATCCGCATATTGTTACGGTAACGACGAGCGTTCGTTAGTCTGCTCAAACCATCAAACAAGGGAAAGCTAAGGCTAAAAGAGACATATTCACCACGGTTATTCTTAAACTGATCCTTGAAACCTTCCGGGGCATTATCAGACTTCAGATTCTCGAAATAACTCGTAGAGATTCCGGCATTCAAATAAATACTCGGCAACAACTTTCCTTTATAAATACGATATTGGTATTTACTTTGCGTTAATTGATACTCGGCTTGCAAGGCGGTAGGGTTATTCCCGGACGCATAGGCGAAAATCTCCGCCACGTTCTCTACTTCCGGGACATAATTGATATCCGGTAATAAAGTATCCACCTCCAGTTCTAAATCAGAGGGATAATTCATACATTCCCTCAAGGTAAGCAAGGCCGTATTGAAAAGATTCTGCTGGTGGGTCAATGTATAATCATCGGCCGCTACTTGAGCCTCGAATTGAGCAACATCCGCTTTCCCTTTCAAACCCAGCTCTTCTTGCCGGCGAGTCTTATATAAGGTACGGTTACTCTCCTCCAATTTCTCGGCCGCCATACGAATCGTTCCTTTATAATACACCACATCCATATAAGCCTGCATGGTTTTCATCGCTAAATCATCTTTCGCTTTCTGGATGTCATTAACCCCCATACGGCGATTGGATTTTGCCATCAACCATTGATTGATCAGCTGTCCGCCCGTAAAAATAGGAATAGAAGCATCGAGGCCATAGTTATTATTAAACGTAGAAGTATTCTCATAGGTATTGGTCGCCGGGTCAATCGAACGGCCAAAACTATATTGCGCTCCGACCTTAGCCGATGCCGCAGGGAAAAAAGAAGCTATGGCGGCATTCCGTTCCGCCTTATACGTATCTGATGTATAAACTTGCTTTTTAACCGACGGGCTGTTTTCCACGGCATAGCGCATACATTCATCCAAAGTCCAAAGTTTCTCTTGGGCCACCGTTGCGGTAGCGAAACTGAGAGAAAGAACTGTTGTAAGTAATATTTGTTTCATTGCTCTATTATTTTCTACCTAAATAATAGCAAAGAACGTGCCAAAACACATAAACAACTAAACAACAATCAGATAACAAAAAGCCATTCTTTTAGAACTGTCCAATATTTTGACAATGCTGTCTAATTGTTTGACAGTATTCCCACTTTGATACGTAAGAGCGTCTCCTCTTCTCCCTAAGCAAAAAGCACTCTACTCCTATATGAATTCTTTCCCGATAACCTATGAATTCTTATACGCATACTGTATAATTCTACAAACCACGACGTGGTCTGTACAGATCAAGGCGTGGAATATACAGATCACGCCGTGGTCTATATATTCCACGGCGATAATCAGGAAATAGATGAGATAGTAATTATATTTGTATATAGTAAGAAGAATGTTTTTTACTTGAAGATACGAACAATTGTTTTGATTACAATCGTTGACTATCCTTTAGATCTAAGAACAAGACAAAAAAAGGGAAACAGTCGAAAATCAACTGTTTCCCTTTTACCAAGTCGGGGTACCAAGATTCGAACTTGGGACCCCCTGCTCCCAAAGCAGGTGCGCTAACCGGACTGCGCTACACCCCGTTTTGCAATTCATAGTGTTTATCTCTGATTGCGGTGCAAAGGTACGCCTTTATTTTAAACTACAAAACTTTTCGGTAACTTTTTTCTTTAAAAATATCATTTTCTTGTTGAGCGGATAGAATGGAGCTTTGCGTCAGATAGCTCTTGTCGTTGGCGTAAATGAATAAAAGGGTTCCATTCTTTATCGTATTAATAATTGGCTTACTGACAGATACAGGCAATGCGGGGCAACCCAAGCTACGTCCTAACCGACCCGAGGAAGCGGCCACCGAAGGATCGGAATAAGAGGCGCCATGAATTACAATCGCCCTTTGCTTAGCCAAATCATTTATTCCTTTTTCCAATCCATTCAGGATAAGCGAATAGCCATTCCGACCTTGGTACGTATTTTCCGTCAGATAAAATCCTAAAGAGCTTTTGTGGGAACCGCTCTCGTTCGAGAAAGAGGTCGCATAAATCCCTCCGCTATTCTTACCGTGAGAAACCAAAGAGGTGTAAAGTATTCTCTTTTGCCGTATATCCAATACAACCATACGTTCCGCCGTAGAAGGTTTAGAGAAATCGATCAATGTAAGGATATCCTTATTTTTCCGCTCGATCTTCCCAGAACCTCTAAGCCCCTGCATAAACGCATCGAAACAAACCCATTGCTCCAACCGCATCTCCTCATATAATTGGCGCCCCATAACCGCCACAGACGTTGATCCCGTTTCCGGAGATAGGGCACGCAAAACTCCACCGGTTGAAATTGAACCTACAGACAAGACAATAAAAAACAAATACAAGAAAATCCTTCGCATATTAAAAAACAATAACGCCGCGAAGTTATGATTTTTATTCTAATACAAAAACAATCGTCTCATTAACAGGTGCCCAATCATAAACAAATCGCGCATGCGAAGTCGCGTTTCTCACACACATATGAGACCGGGGTATCGTTCCCAACGAAGGACTATATTCGATCAATGATTTACGAGGAGCGTTGACCGGTACGCCATGGATATACGCCCCATTCGTAAAACGATTGGCATAAGGAGCGAATCCGCCTGTCTCCTTGGAACCGTCTACCAAATAGATCATGCGAGACTTTTTTTCTTGGAGAACATACATTCCCAACGGGGTTTCCTGCGCATAAGGAGGATGATACTGTCCGGTAGTCGCAGGGTTCATACTACGAACCAACCATTTCGAGCCGACGTGCTCCAAGGTCGCGATATTCTGGTTGTGACGATCCACGAAGATCGCCTTATCGAAGACTACCGTATCCCCTATTTGCTTGATATATTTCCTCGGAGCATACCACTCCTCCCCATCGTACACGGTTTGTATACGAGCGAATTTAGAATCCTTACCCATCGCCTTGATACGGACCAGGCTACCGTCACGTCCATAGATTTCGGGAGTCACGGTATCAGTCATCAAATAAAGCGGGACAGATTGATAACGTTCTACACCAAGCGTATCGGAAACCCTTTTATAGGCATCTCTCTTGAAGACTTTCACAAGAGGAGCCTCTCCATTCCTGTTTTTATAGTTCTGCAATATCGCCCATTGAGACGGCTCCTTTTGGATCGACTCCAATAAGGATAATCTTTCTTTCATTTTCTCCCATTGGAACTCCCGTGTCGTATCTTTATAGGGATAAGTATCTTCTAAAGTATGCTTATCGTAAAGCAACTCTTTCTCTATTTCGATACGGGAAGGCAAAGTCTCCACAATCACGGTGGAATCCTTCGATATAGAATCCACAGGAGTTAAGACCTCGGTTTGAGCAGGCTCGGTCCTCGGCGTACAATAACTTAGCGTACAAAGGCTCGATATCAAAAGTATAAAAACTGTTCTCGTCATCATTATTACCCGGGATTTATTTGAATATCGTAAATATACGATTTTTTCCAAATAACAGGTAATCTTATCATCTTGTTTACAAAGTAACCGCACCAAATGACAGAGCTATCCTATACTCATCCTATAATCCATTTACTGCCCGGTATTAATGAGATAATCTTTGTCGTCACATAACAGCTGATAAATGTACTTACCGCAATGCAGGGTATGGCGGCGACAGTAGGCAACACTAAATCGTGCTTGAACACAGTTACCCACAATCCGAGCCAAAATATATGCATAAGATACATACCGTAGCTGAGTCTAGACATCTCTGTTATAAGTCGTGGAGATTTCGAATCGCCTATGCAAGTAAAAGCGAGGAACGTACCCGCCGTAAGAAGCACACAATTGATTGTACAGAAAGCCCACCCGATCTCTATCTTGGGTGTGACAAGGATTACTCCGGGTACCGCTTGGACATAGAAAGAATAGATCGTCAGCAAGGCACCGACGAGCATCGAGGCAATTCCGATGACCAAACGTTTAGAACGGTTCCATGTAAGATGGACATGTATATAATGTGCCAGTACGAGGTATCCTAAATAACCGGAGAAGTACCAGAGTATATGGTATTCATTCCAAAAACATTGCCCCCACACCTCGCCGAAGCAACGATTGAGATAGGGCATACAGGTCGACAACAGAAACAAGCCGATGAAAAAAAGCTCTTCTTTCGCCGTGGCTTTATTCAACCATGGCGATATTACGGGTATAAATAAATAGAGGCTGATCAAAGGGTACATGAACCACAAATGTCCGGCCAGTGAAGGAAAGTTCAAGAATATTCTCGATATATCTTTCAATGATGTCTCGGCATCTATCTGCCCCCACAGCATAGGTAAAGTGCTGTATAATATCATAAATATGAAAAACGGAGGTAAGATGCGGATACAACGCTGACGATAGAATTGCCAAGAGGTCAGCCCTGCCTTCATGGGCGCAAGAAGAAAGGCGGAGACAATTATAAACAGTGGCACCGCCATGCGTGAGAAACCATCGTATACGGCTACCCATAACCGATCTGCCTCATTGGCCAGATAAGATTGCGGTCCCACCATATCCGTAGAGCCCTCAGCTCCATAAAAGTTTTCACTGGCGTGGACAACCATGACAAGGAAGCACGCAAACACACGCACGTAATCCAAAAAAACTATACGCTTCATTTTTTGTTTTAGTATTATTATTCGTTAGATGATTCAAGTTTGTCTTTTTATGCGAAGCATGCATGCAAGAGGGATATATTTCGATGTTTTTCCTGATACAGCTTTATGGCGTACAAAGGTAAAAAAAGTCGAAAAGAATATATACCTTTGTCATAAATTATAAATGAAATCTAAAATAAAAACATATGAGATCTATTAATGGCGCAGTTTTACGTAGCGCATTCGCGATGGTATTAGGGTTTGTTTTGGTATTATGGCCGGAAGTAGCCATAACTTATCTGGTTATTACGATCGGCATACTATTCATTTTACCGGGATTATTCGCTATCCTCAGCTATTTCACCCGACCGAAAAATGAGAACGGGGAGAAACCGATGTTTCCTATCGAGGCAACGGGAAGCGTACTGTTCGGAGCGTGGTTGGTGATCATGCCCGAGTTCTTCGTGAATATATTAATGTACGTACTTGGCGCCTTATTGGTTATTGCCGGCGTACAGCAATTGGTTTCATTGATATCCGCAAGGAAATGGAGCAATGTACCGTTTGGGTTCTACCTGATGCCGACTTTGATCCTGATAACCGGAGTAATGATTCTAGCCTACCCGTTCGGGGCGGCGACAAATACATTCGTAATCTTCGGCGTAGCCAGCATTTTCTACGGGGCCTGTGAGTTGATCAACTGGTATAAGTTCCACAAACATATAGAAAATACCGGATTATGATTTCCGGTATTCCATGGGTGATATTCCCATATGCTTCTTGAAAAACTTGCCAAAAGTGGATTGATCGGAGAAGTGGAGTATATCCGCTACCTGCTGAACCGTGGCTTGCGGAGCCTTCAATAGCATCTTAGCTTCGACAATCAAGGCGTCATCAATCCATTTATTCGCCGATCTACCCGTTAGCTCCTTTAAGATAAGCGAAAGATACTGCGGGGTAATAAATAATTTCTCGGCATAGAACGTAACGACGTGCTGCTCCTTGCAATGCTCGAAAAGCAATTGCAGGAACTGCTCGAAAAGCTCCTCCTTACGGGAGAGCGTAGGTGCTGTCATAAGTTCCTTCTTACCCATAAAGATATTAGCCAACTCGATAAAGAAACCGATCAAGGCGTTCTGAAGAGCTTCCTTCTGAAAAAAATGGGTACGCAACTTCATCTTTTCCCGTAAGATGGAGAATTGACCGGATATATGCTCTGTCTCCTCGGCACTCATCGCAGCACATGGATTCTTACGGATCTGCATATAATGCACCATGGAGTTTTTTTTCCCTGCCGGGGCAGTATATCCATCCAGAAAAGATCTGGACACGATCAACAAACGCCCTCTTAAATCTTTGCTCACTTTCGATACCTGTACGATATGAGTCGGCATCAAGGTTATAAACGTATTCTTCTCTATCTTATATGGAATATAGTCTACCGAAATATCGGCGGTACCTTCCTGTACCAAGATCATCAACAAGGCATTTAAACGCATCGGGGTGGAATGCTCCAGCCTTTTTTCCTCGTAATTAATCAAATCTCCGTTCAGATCCGCTATCGATAAATCATCTTGAAAGCTGTCACTGGATTCAATCCCCTTGATTAACTCAGTGACTTCAATTAAAGGTAAATTTTTCATATCTAATCTATAGATTATTATTATCACCTCGGACAAAGATAGAAATAAAAAGCCAAAGACCACCCATTATTTCGTTTTTAACCAATTTTCATCCAAAATAGAAGGAACAGTAAGAATTTTCAACAACACCCTGTTTCATTCCATACCAATACCGTAACAGTATAAACCTTTCCGGTTTTCTAAATATATCAGACCTTTGCGAACAGATTCAATGGGAATATCCGGTCATTGGTCGATTCTAACGGACGAATCATCGCTTTTTACTTGCATATGGGGATTGTCCCAGCTACTTTTGACGTAACAAAAACAAATATGATGAAGAAACAGATTATTAATACGGCGTTCGATCTTTTTTCTCAATATGGCATCAAGAGTGTGAGTATGGATGATGTAGCGAAAGCGGCTGGTATCTCCAAGCGCACACTTTATGAGTCGTTCGAGGATAAGGAGACTTTACTGATCGAGGGGATCGATCACAATTCCGAATCGCTCGGACAATATCTGACGGGACTGGAAAAAGAACCTTTCAATGCCTTGGAAGTAATCCTGCTCTTTTATGAAGAGATGATGAAAAACCCGAGATGGTTCAACGAGAAGTTTTACGAAGACTTGAAGAAATATCCGAAAGCCCAACAAAAAATAGAGATGAATAAAGCGAGAATGGGCAAGAGGTGTATGGACTTATTTGCGCGGGGTGTTAAAGAGGGCGTGTTCCAACAAGGGATCAACTTCGAGATCATGGCCTTGCTGGTGAAAGAGCAGACGAAGATGTTGCGGCCTTCCAATGTCTTCTGCAAGCATTCCATCACCGAGGTATACAACACGATCCTCCTCACATTCCTGAAAGGAATCAGCACCGAGAAGGGAAGAGCGATCCTAGACCGGTTCAACCTCAAACAATCCTATGATTTATAGCAAACACTGAATGAGTTTAATCACAGACAAAATCTATCCTAAATGAAACGATTATTGAAGAGTAGAAAAATGATGCTGGTCACATTTATGGTATTGCCTTTTCTGGCGGCGAGACCGGTTCTGGCTCAAGACACCCTGAAACTGGATCTTGGGAAAGTGCTAGAGATCGCTTTGAGCGAGAACCCGACCGTAAAAGTTGCCGATAAAGAAATACAGAAGAAAAAGTACGCACGTAAAGGATCGTATGCTTCTCTATTTCCGCAGATCAGTTTTGCGGGGGACTACAACCGTACCTTGAAGAAACAGGTGATGTATATGGACTTCGACATGGGTGACATGGGAGGCGGCAGCTTACCCGAAGACACGGACATGTCAAATATGGACAAAGGCTTCGAGGTAGGACGTAGCAATAATTGGAGTTTGGGCTTCAACGCTTCCATGCCACTGGTGAACGCCTCTTTATGGAAAAGCTTGAGTATTTCAGCCCTAGACGTGGAATTGGCGGTGGAGCAAGCCCGCTCTTCTAAAATAGCGATGGTGAACCAAGTGAAAAAGAGCTTTTACGCTGTCCTTCTGGCAAGCGACTCTTACCGGGTATTCAAGCAAAGCTACGACAATGCCATGGAGAATTATCTGGACATCAAGCGAAAGTACGAACAGGGAACCGTAGCTGAATATGACCTGATACGTGCCGATGTGGCAGTAAAAAATACGGAGCCTAATCTGTTGCAGGCAGAGAACTCCCTTACTTTGGCCAAATGGCAGTTAAAAGCGTTATTAGGTATGGATCTGGATTTAAATATCGATTGCGACGGGCAACTGACGGATTTCAAGTCCAGCCTCTTTGCCGACTATCTATCCACAGACACGACCTTATCCGAGAATACGGACTTAAAACAATTAGACCTTCAAGCGGAACAGCTAAAAAAGACGCTGGTCATGCAGAAATTCGATTATCTGCCAACCTTGTCACTGACCGGCTTATATCAATGGAGTGCTATGAATAATGACTTCAAGTTCAAGAATTACAGATGGAACCCCTATTCAATGATCGGTATCACGTTATCGATTCCGATCTTCTCTGGAGGCAGTAAATTTTATAAAGTAAAGCAGACAAAAGTCTCCATCGACCAATTGAACCTGCAACGGGACGATACCAAGCGTAATCTACAGTTGGCCGTGAAGCAGTACATTGATAATATGAATACCTGTATCAAGAAGTTCGACGCCGCCCAAAAGGGAGTCGAGCAAGCGGAACGGGGATATATGATCTCACAAAAACGGTACGACACCGGCGCCGGCACATGGTTGGAGATGAACGATGCCGAACTTGCCTTGACGCAGGCCCGGTTGAACTTCAACCAATCTATCTACGACTATATGGTAGCGAAGGCGGATCTGGAGAAAGTATTAGGTAACGGACAGATAAATTGAAAATTTAATAGATAATAATTAAGAACAATCATATGAAAACAAGTCAAATGCTAAAAGTAATACCGGTAGTTACATTGACCCTCCTGATGTCTTGCTCGGGTAACAAGAGTGAGGAAGCCACAGAAATACAGAATGAGAAAGTAAAGGTAAAGGTGGAGACGGTCTCTGTTCAAGACGTAGAGCAACTCAGTGAATTTACCGCTACGGTGGAAGCGAATATCAAAAATAATATCGCTCCTCAAACCCCGTTCCGTATCGAGAAAATCTTCGCCGAGGTAGGCGATCATGTACAAGCCGGACAGTTATTGGCAAAGATGGACGCTACCAGCTTGAAACAGGCAAAGATACAATTGGATAACCAAGAGATCGAGTTTAAACGTATTGACGAATTGTATAAGGTAGGGGGTGCTTCCAAATCCGCTTGGGATGCCCAAAAGACTTCCTTGGAAGTGGCTCGTGAGACGTATAAGAACTTGGTAGAGAATACCCAATTACTAAGCCCGATCAGCGGAGTCGTAACCGCCCGCAACTACGATAGCGGCGATATGTACAGCGGTGGAACCCCCATCTATACGGTAGAGGGAATACGTCCGGTCAAATTAATGGTGAATGTCTCCGAGAGTCTTTTCACGAAAGTGAAGAAAGGCCATGAGGCAGATATCTGGCTAGATGTGTACGGAGACGAGGTTTTCAAGGGTAAAGTCAACTTGGTTTACCCAACGATCGATCCCGCTACCCGCACGTTCCCCGTGGAGATCAAGATCGCCAACTCGGATGAGCGAGTACGACCGGGTATGTTCGCCCGGGTGACGATGAGTTTCGGCCATATGGATCACGTGGTGGCTCCGGATCGCTCTATCGTAAAACAATCAGGCGCCGGCGACCGGTATATATATGTATGCAAAGACGGCAAGGTCTCCTACCAGAAGGTGGAGCTAGGACGCCGTATGGGTGATAAATATGAGATCATATCCGGAGTGGAGGATGGCGACCAAGTGGTTATCACAGGGCAAAGCCGCTTGACGAACGGTATGGAAGTTGAAATCGAAAACGAATAACGGACTATGAGTTTATATGGAACAGCGGTAAGAAAGCCCGTATCGACCGCCCTTGTATTTGTGGCGATCGTGATCTTCGGACTTTTTTCCTTAAGCAGGTTATCAGTAGACTTGCTTCCGGAGATAGAAACGAACACCATCATGGTAATGACGGCCTATCCCGGCGCCAGTGCTTCGGATATTGAGATGAATGTTTCGAAGCCCTTGGAAAACGTGTTGAATAGCGTAAGCGACTTGAAGCATATCACGTCGCAATCCCGTGAGAATATATCGATAGTAACGTTGGAATTTAATTATGGCATCGATATCGATGTCGCCACGAACGATGTCCGCGACAAACTGGACATGGTGGAGTCTTCCCTACCCGATGACGTAGAGAATCCGATCATCTTCAAGTTCGGTACAGACGATATCCCCATCTTGATCCTTTCCGTGACCGCGGAGGAGAGCACGAACGCTCTTTACAAGATCTTGGACGATAAGGTATCCAACCCATTGGCACGTATCAGCGGCGTGGGTGCCGTGTCTATCTCCGGAACGCCGATCCGTGAGTTGCAAGTGTATTGCGACCCATACAAGCTGGAGGCTTATGGGCAGACCATCGAAGGAATCTCTAACATCATCGCACAAGAGAACCGGAACACACCGGGAGGTAGCGTAGATATCGGCTCCAATACCTACTCCTTGCGTGTTCAAGGAGAATTCACGGACGCTAAGCAAATGCTGGATCTAGTAATCGGTAGCCAAAACGGAAAGAACGTATATCTGCGCGACGTGGCCCGTGTAGAGGACAGTATCGAGGAACGTGCGCAAGAGACGTTCAACAACGGTACGAAAGGTGGTATGATCGTCATCCAGAAACAGTCCGGAGCAAACTCGGTAAACATCGCCAAGAAGGTACACCAGAAACTTCCGGAGATACAGGCCAGTTTGCCATCCGACGTGAAACTGGATATAATCATGGATACTTCCACGAATATCTTGAATACGATCGACAGCTTGAAAGAGACGATCATGATCACCTTTATCATCGTTATGTTGGTGGTATTCGTGTTCTTGGGACGTTGGAGGGCTACGTTTATCATTATCTTGACCATCCCGATCTCCCTGATCGCTTCTTTCGCTTATTTGCTGGCCTCGGGTAATACGTTAAATATAATCTCGTTGAGCTCACTTTCTATCGCTATCGGCATGGTGGTGGATGACGCTATCGTGGTATTGGAGAACGTAACTACTCATATCGAACGGGGTAGCCAGCCAAAACAGGCTGCCATACACGCCACGAACGAGGTGGCTATCTCGGTTATCGCCTCCACCCTTACGATGTTGGCGGTGTTCTTGCCGTTGACTATGGTTACGGGTATGGCGGGTATCTTATTTAAGCAGTTGGGATGGATCGTTAGTATTATCATGATCGTTTCTACGGTAGGCGCCTTAACATTGACCCCGATGCTTTGCTCGCAATTATTACGCCTACAACCGGAGAAGGGTAAATTGTACCGGATGTTCTTCACACCTATCGAAAAGGGCTTGAACGCTTTGGATCGGGGTTACGGACGCTTCTTGAACTGGGCCGTACGCCACCGAAAAACAGTGATCGTAGGCGCTACGCTAATCTTCATCGGAAGTATGATGCTGATCACAGTCATCAAGACGGAATTTTTCCCGACGCAAGATAACGCACGCATCGGTATAACGATTGAGTTGCCAATCGGTACACGACAGGATATTACCCGTGAGTTAGCTCTCGACATCGATAAGAAGTTCCGTGAGAAATATCCGGAGATCCAGATCAGTAACTTCACTGAAGGTACGGCGGATACGGATAACACCTTCGCCCAGCTAAGCAATAACGGTACGCATATTATCGAGTTCAATATAAATCTGACTAGCGTGGGCGACCGTGAGAGAGGTCTTACCGAGATTTGCGAGTTGATGCGACAGGACTTAGCCCAATACAGCGAGATCAAGAAATTCGAGGTACTCGCCGGAGGGCAGGAAGGTTCTATGGGTGGAGAAACCTCGGTTAACATCGAGATCTATGGCTTTGATTTCGCCCAGACGGATGCCGTGGCGAATGAGATCGCCCGTCGTATGAGAAATGTAAAAGGATGTTCGCAAGCAAATATCAGCCGTGAGGATTATATCCCAGAATACCAAATCGACTTCGACCGGGAGAAACTGGCTATCAACGGGCTAAACGTAACAACCGCCTCCATGTATCTCCGGAACCGTATAAATGGTTCCACCGCTTCAAAATATCGTGAGGATGGAGATGAGTATGATATCAAGGTACGCTACGCCCCCGAGTTCCGAGAGTCCGTAGAGGATCTTGAGAATATCTTGATCTATAACAATGAGGGCAAAGGCATCCGCATCCGTGATTTAGGCAAGGTAGTGGAACGTATGACTCCCCCGACCATCGAGCGTAAAGACCGTGAGCGTGTGATCACTGTATCTGCCGTAGCGGGTAAGGGAGCGGCATTGAGCGACTTGGTTGCCGCCGCCCGGAACGAGTTGAAACAAATGGATATCCCATCCGACGTAAGTTGGCAGTTGGGTGGAACATTCGAAGATCAGCAGGATACATTTACCGATTTGGGTATCTTGATGGTATTGATTATCATCCTAGTATTCATTGTGATGGCTGCCCAGTTCGAGTCGTTGGTGGACCCGTTCGTGATCATGTTCTCTATCCCGTTCGCCTTTACGGGTATCGTATTGGGATTGGCAGTTACGCAGACACCTTTAGGAGTTATGGCCTTGATCGGCGTAATCATGTTGATGGGTATCGTGGTTAAGAACGGTATCGTGCTGATCGACTATACGATCTTATGCCGGGAACGTGGCATGGGTATTATCACGTCGGTAGTGACTGCCGGTAAATCCCGTCTCCGTCCGGTATTGATGACAACGTTGACGACCGTATTGGGTATGATCCCGATGGCGGTGGGAACCGGCGAGGGCTCCGAGATGTGGCGCTCGATGGGTATGACCGTGGCTTGGGGTCTTTCCGTATCCACCTTGATTACCTTGATTATTGTTCCGACGGTCTATGCCGTATTCGCCGCCAACGGCATAAAACGAAGACGCCGCAAAATAAGAAAGGCATTACGAAATAATTAATTATCTTTACGTACCATAGGGAAGCCGAGGCCAAGCAAACCTCGATGGGCATTGTTAAGTCGTAACAATGCCCATTGTAAGGTGCTTACGATGCCCATTATAAGCAGGCTTGAATGCCCATCGTAAGAAAAGCCTCCCTACGGGTATGCGATCTCATAAAAAAACAACTATATGAAAGCGATATTTATATCTTTCAATCAAGCGTATTACGAGACCATCGTCAATATCATGGACCGTAATAACCTTAAAGGTTTTACCTATTGGGATGTCGTGCAAGGACGGGGAAGTAAAACAGGCGAGCCACATTACGGCAATCACGCTTGGCCTACCTTGAATTCAGCCATCCTTACGATGGTAGAAGACGAGAAGGTCGATCATTTTCTGGAAATCCTACACAACTTAGACAAGGAAACGGAAGCACAAGGGCTTCGGGCCTTCGTCTGGAATATAGAGAAAACTATCTAACTTAATTTTTCGGAACAACTATATTAATCTATTGATATGGACAAATCAATCCTGTTTACACCCGGTAAGATCGGTCCGCTAACACTTAGGAACCGCACGATCCGGGCCGCCGCATTCGAGAGTATGTGCCTGGGAAACGCTCCCTCGGAGCAGTTATTCAACTATCATACATCCGTAGCCGCCGGAGGGATCGGCATGACGAACATAGCTTATGCCGCCGTGACGCAAAGCGGCTTGTCGTTCGAGCGTCAGCTGTGGATGCGTCCGGATATTATTCCCGGCCTCCGCAAGCTCACCGACGCTATCCATAAAGAGGGAGCCGCCGCTTCCATCCAGTTAGGCCATTGCGGTAATATGTCGCATAAGCGGATTTGCGGATGCACGCCTATCTCAGCGTCCAGCGGTTTCAACCTCTACTCTCCCACGATCGTACGAGGTATGAAACAATCCGAGATCGCTTCCATGGCTCGTGCCTATGGTGAAGCCGTACGATTGGCACGTGAGGCAGGTATGGACGCTGTCGAGATCCATGCCGGGCATGGTTATCTGATCAGCCAATTCCTTTCCCCGTACACCAACCACCGGAAAGACGAATATGGAGGAAGCCTTGAGAACCGTATGCGCTTCATGAGAATGTGTATGGAAGAGGTGATGAAAGCAGCAGGTTCCGACATGGCCGTAACCGTAAAGACCAATATGCGGGACGGGTTCAAGGGAGGACTTGAAATAGACGAATGCCTAGAAGTAGCCCGTACACTCCAAGACCAATGCGGAGCGCATGCCTTAGTACTAAGCGGTGGATTCGTGAGCCGTGCCCCCATGTATGTAATGCGGGGAGAAATGCCGATCCGTACGATGGCGTATTATATGCCTAGGGGCTATCTACCGATTGGAATCCGCATGATGGGTAAATATATGATTCCCTCGGAACCGTTTAAGGAGGCTTACTTCCTTGAAGATGCGTTGAAATTCCGCAAAGCCTTACATTTACCTCTTATTTACGTAGGAGGATTGGTCTCCAGAGACAAGATCGAGGAGGTACTGAACGACGGGTTCGAGTTTGTGGCCATGGCACGTGCCTTGGTGAACGAGCCGGGCTTCGTCAACCGTATGAAAGAAGACGAGCACGCCCGTTGCGATTGTGGGCATAGCAACTATTGTATCGCCCGTATGTATAGTGAGGATATGGTCTGTCATAAGAACGTGAAAGGTCTTCCGGAATGTATCGTACGTGAAATCAAAAGGCTTGAATATAAATAATGGAAAAGAAATGGGCTTTAGTCACGGGGGCCAGCTCCGGAATAGGTCTCGCCTATGCCGAGGAACTAGCCTCACGAGGCTATCAGTTAGTGATCGTCAGCAATGAGAAGCAGGCGATCCGGGAGAAAGGTGAGTTTCTCTCCGAGAAATATGGTATAGAAGTTTTGCCGCTTTATCGTGATTTGGCGATCCCCGGGGCGGCCAAGGAGCTATATGATACTTGCCAAGAGAAAAACATCCCAATAGAGGTATTGGTCAATAACGCCGGTATGTTTTTTTTCTGTGAGACCTTACAAGCTAAGGCCAACATCGTCGAGAAAATGCTTTACCTCCACGTGACCACTCCTACTCAGCTTTGTTATTATTTCGGGCAGGAGATGAAAAAACGGCATCATGGATATATCCTCAATATGTCATCCCTATCTTGTTGGCTACCTTATCCGGGAATTACGCTATACGCATCCACCAAGCGATACTTGAAAAGCTTCTCCCGAGGCTTGCGTTCAGAGTTACTGGATTATGGAGTAAGCGTAACCGTACTTTGTCCCGGCGCCGTCGCCACGAATTTATATAACCTAAGCGACAACTTAAAGACCTTAGCGATCCGCCTAGGTATCATGATGCGTCCGGAAAAACTGGCTAAAAAAGGGATTAATGCCTTGTTTCACCACCGGGCTTCCCTATTACCGGGTCTCTTCAACAAAATATGCACACCCCTCGTAATGCTCCTCCCCCACGGCCTTGTCCGTTGGATCATGCGAACCACGAAATTAGTGAAGCTAGATCGATAATCCGACAAATAACATGCGAAATATTTGTCACATCAAACAAAAATCGTATCTTTGCACCGCTTTTTAGCCCCGTACCGTGTGATGGGAAATTAGGAAGCAAAATAACTAATTTTGAGTAACACAAAAATTAAAGAAAATGAAGACATTTGAGTTAGAAGGAAAAGGAAGAGAGATCGTCGCTCGTTCCGCTGATCAGAAAAGAGCCTTGAAGGCAATGCGTAAGAACAATGAAATTCCCGCTGTATTATACGGTGGCGAAAAAGTAACTCACTTCACGGTTACAAAAGAAGCCGTTCGTAAGTTGGTTTACACTCCGGAGATTTTCGTTGTTGAGTTAAGCATTGACGGTAACAAGACGATGGCAATCGTTAAGGACATGCAGTTCCAACCTGTAACTGACGAAATCCTTCACATGGACTTCTTGGAAGTATCTAAGGACAAAGCCGTAGTAATGGAAGTTCCGGTTGTTTTGGAAGGTCACGCAGAAGGTGTTAAAGCCGGTGGTAAGTTGTCTCTTCAAATGAGAAAACTGAAAGTGAAAGCTATATACGATCAAATCCCTGAAAAGTTGACGATTAATGTGGATCACCTTGGCTTAGGTAAGACTATGCAGGTAGGTGCTTTGCACTTCGAAGGTCTTGAATTGATGAACGCTAAAAACGCTGTTGTTTGCGCCGTTCAATTGACTCGTGCCGCTCGTGGTGCTCAGGCTAAAGGATAATCTGAGGTAAAAACATTATTACAATACATGAAGGGGAGGATATTCATAGAATGTTCTTCCCCTTTCTTTTATAGATTCGAGGATAATGAAATATTTGATAACAGGACTTGGTAATATCGGTTCCGAATATTGGGGAACCCGCCATAATATAGGTTTCCGGGTTGTCAACCATCTGGTAGAGAGCGTAGGAGGCAATTTCACTGAGGAGCGATACGGGGCAATCGCACGCATACGGGTGAAAAACTGTGACTTGATCGTGCTAAAGCCGAATACCTTTATGAACCTCAGCGGCAACGCCGTTCGGTACTGGTTGCAAAAAGAGAACATTCCCGTGGAAAATCTATTGATTGTCGTAGATGATCTGGCATTGCCATTCGGAACCTTACGTCTGAAACCAAAGGGTAGCGACGCCGGGCATAACGGGTTGAAGAATATCGCCCAGTTATTGAATACGCAGGAATATTCCCGTCTTCGTTTCGGCATAGGCAGCGATTTTCCACGGGGCGGACAGATCGATTACGTGCTAGGGAAATTTCCCCCGGAGGAATTGCAATTGATGCCAGAGATATTGGATCGTGCGACAGAGATCATCAAGAGCTTCTGCCTCGCCGGCATCCAAATTACGATGAATCAATTTAATAATAAATAAAAAGAGACTGAGAATACAGATATGAACGAGGTACGTATCGATAAATGGATGTGGGCGACCCGTATCTTTAAGACCCGCACGATAGCCGCGGAAGCTTGCAAGAAAGGGCGTATCATGATAGGTGGAGTAACGATCAAACCTTCCCGCATGATCAAGGTTGGCGATGTGATCCAAGTGCGTAAACCGCCGATCACCTTCTCTTTTAAGGTAATCGGATTGATCGAGAATCGTGTGGGCGCGAAGCTCGTCCCGAATTACTTGGAGAACGTGACAACCCCGGATCAGTATGAGATTCTGGAGATGAACCGTATCTCCGGTTTCGTGAACCGTGCGAAAGGTCTCGGACGTCCTACCAAGAAAGACCGTCGTGAACTGGAGCAATTCACTGAGCCGGAATTCATGGATGACGGATTCGATTTCGAGTTCGACTTTGGAGAAGAGGATGAGGAGTAAGCATGCTGATTTCCATTCAATTACATTTACCAATATTTTCATCAAGAAGTAAAAGTATTTTCACCTAGAGGTAAAACTGTTTACATACTGATGTAACGACATTTACCTCTAGAGGAAAAAACATTTACCATTAGAGGTAAATGTCGTTACAACGGTATGTAAACGGCAATTATTCCTATTGATTCTCCTCGGAAAGCAGATTCCCCTCCTCATCCCAGCTACGCCAGACACCAGATTTCTTCCCTGCCGTATAGAACATCTCATACAACAAATTTCCCTTATCGCTCCAGATACGCCAAGGGCCGTCCTTTTGCCCTTCCTTATAAGAAGCCAGGCCGATCAGCTGGCCGTTATCGCTATACGTGCGCCATTCACCATGGAAGATCCCGTGATAGTAGGAACGCACCTCGGCGATCTTGCCATCCGGATAATAGATCACATAGGTTCCCTCGGGACGGCCGTCCTTCAGGTACAGCTCCATCTTGAGCATGCCATCCTCATAGAATTCCGTATAGCGGCCCGTATACGGGGTGGTTTGTGTCTCATCGGTATAGTACTGCCCCTCGCTCAATACCAAGTCTTGCGCCTGCACGGTCAAGGAGGCTCCCGCCAGAAAAGCGGAAAGTAACAATAGCTTTTTATTCATGATACATTCTTATCTAAATTATACATAAAAAGACACCGAGGGATCTTTCCGGATACCTCAGTGCCTTAAACAAATTCACAACCTATTCAATGCCAAGCTTGATTAATATTCGGTATTTTGAGGATCCCAATTAGCCCAACCAGCAGTCCAGTCATTCTTTCCGTCGAAAGCACCTTTGTAAGTTACTTTCTCGAAGAAGCTGTTGTTCAATACTTCATCGACAAATTCAGCGCCTTGCACAGCTGAAGCTACGACAGAAGAGTAATCACCATCTTTAGAGATAATCTCGTTGGTCGTTGCCAGAGTCCTGTTGCTACCGGCAAGATTGAAGAAGTTCTCACTTACCTTATCATCCTCATAGAAGTTTTTCCACATACCAGCAAAGATCACATTCTTGATGGCAATGCCATCGTTTGCCGTACCTTTCTTATCAGTAGCACGAAGTCCGTAAGGCCAGCCGGTGAATACGGAGTTGTAAACATTCAAGCTGGTGTTACGACGCAGGTGCATGGCTGCCTGGAATTTACCACCCTTGGCACCGTTAGCAGCGTCGGCTGTCTTGGCTTCCACCTCAGCCTGTGTCTTATCGGATCCCTTGCCATAGAAAGGACCTATCAAGGTTACGTTGGAGAAGACCGGCTTGGTAAGCGGAGTGTTGGAAGAACCGTCACCGTCGTTATCAGATTCAAAACCGTTGGAGTCTGAAGTATCAGCGATATTCTTATCACGTACGCTCAACAAGAATTGCAGTTTACCCGTATAACCGAAGTCTGTATCGAAATCATCATCCCAGCCTTTGTAAGCGATCAAGTGTTTGGCATTTACCGTTCCACCGAACCATTCGTAAGAATCATCGTTCGAATATGAAACCTGAATGAACTCGACTTCCGTGCCGCTACCAACGCCGCCGAAGGTTAAGCCATTGATTTCCTTGTCTGGCTCCAAAGGATAACCGGCGAACTCGATACGAACGTATTTCAATTTACCGGAACTTTCCGTATTAAACTCATCGGAGGTCGTATTTCCATATAATGTACCAGGTCCTCCTTCGATAGTTGGTTGATTGGTACGATTCACACGAGCGTTACCACAAATAATCAGACCGCCCCAGTCACCTGTCAAACGTTTACCCGGCTCTTTATCGGATGTAAAGACGATCGGTTTGTCAACAGTACCTTCGGCGATGATCTTTGCGCCCGGCTCGATAATCAAGGAAGCGGCTTTCTCGCCCGGACTAACGGACACACCTTTGATAACAGAACCAGCCTCAATAGTCAATGTAGCGCCTGATTTCACGTATACGAAGCCTTTCATGAAGTTCTTGTCGGCAGCGTTGATCGTAAAATCAGTCGTGATATTTCCTTCCAATATCACCTCCTTGGAAGACGGAGCATCATTAGAGACAGTCACGGTACAAGTAGCCGTTTTACCGCCATCCTTCGTAGTTACAGTAATCGTAGCGGAACCTTCGGCCACAGCTGTTACCTTACCGGCATTGACCGTCGCGACCTTTTCATCGGAAGTACTCCATGTAACCGTTTTATCCGTAGCATCACTTGGAGTAATAGCCGCAGACAAGGTAGTGGATTCGCCCACCTTGATAGTAACGGTAGTAGGACTGACTGCCACAGCCGATACAGCTACGGAGCCATCAGGTTTATCATCGTCATCACTACACGATACAGTCCCAAACATAACGGCCATCGTTAACACAGAGGCCAAACCTTTTAAGAGAAATCTGTTCATAATAAAAACATTTTGTTTGTAATAGATATATATTCAATTAAACATCAAAACTTAAGAGAAACACCGATATTGATATCCACTCCCGGGCGATAGCTGCGGATCAGTTGTTCACGCTCACTCTTGCCGCCCTTGTTGTCCGTCAGTTTCACGAACTGCTTGTACTCGACCTTGGAGTTCAACATATCCTGAATTCCCGCCTTGATCTCGACAATCTTGCTAATCTTCTTCGAGAAAGTAAGGTCCAACGAGTTGCGGGGCATCTCATATATATCAGGGATATCCTCGTTCTGGTTCTGCATCGGGACACCGACCGACTCAATACGCTTCCCGATCCGGTTATAGAGCAGGGAGGCGGAAATCCCCTTGTCATCGTACTGGTAGAAAAAGCCGGCATTAACCAAGTAGGGAGATTGCCCTGCCAAAGGGCGATCCCGCTCCGGTGCCCCTTCCTCAAAACGGACACGGCTATAGATATACGCGGCGTTGCACACAAAGCTCAAGCCTCGCAGCCCTATAAAGTCGAGGTTCTTTTTAACGTCCAACTCTACGCCGAAGGTCTCGGCGTTCTTCGCGTTATGATAGGTATATTGCAGGCCGGAACCAGCCTCGTTGTACGTCTCCTCGATAGGATCCTTGAAGTGCTTGTAGAAACCGCCGATCGTGATCATTTCGCCCGCGGCTGGATAGAACTCATAACGAAGATCGATATTGTCAGCATAGGCATTCTTCAGCTCCGTATTTCCCACGATGTTTGCGTCTCGCTCGAAGTTGAAGTACACATAAGGCACTACCTCTCGGAACTCCGGACGGTTGACCGAGCGACCGTAAGCGGCGCGGACCAAATGTTTTTGTGAGAGGTTGTAGGCAACATTAACTGAAGGGAAAAAATCCGTCGTCTTATTATCCAAGTGTACCGGGGTCGTACCGTCCGAGCTATATCCGTCCATCTTCAATTGGTAGTATTCCATACGAACACCGATATTAGCGTTCAACACCTCCCCATAATTCAGTTTAGCGGAGACATAGGCGGCTCCCAACATGTTCTCGGAAGTATAAGAGTCACTGTTCGTAGTTGTCTCACGCATCCATATCTTATCCGCCGAGATATTTTCGTCGCCGAACAACTCCGTATAATCCCAGTCCGCATACCGGTCGTAGCCGCTACCCAACAGGTTGTAGCCAAAGCGACGGGCAGCGAAGGTACGGCTCTTATATTCACCGTAGACACCTCCATTGAGAACAGGAGCGAACCTATCGGATACGGTGAATTTATGTTCGTAGTTGGCGACTATAGAGGCGCTATGATCCTTCAATTCTTGGTAATAACACATCGGGTCAGAGACATAGTAGTTCGGCTGTTCCGTACGGTTCTCGTCAAGGATGGAGTTCACGATCTTACGATCCGGCTCACGGTAGGAGGCAAAGGCATAGCCCGCCGTCCAATCCACCTTGTTGACATTCTCTCGCAAGGTATGCACACCGCTGATCTGCCCAGAGTAAGTGGTACGCCCGGTATAGAGGGATTCCCATTTACGGATATCCTTGTCGGAATAATAGTTCATTCCTTCCCTTTGTGTCAGAGCGGAAACGCCACGCTGGCTGAAGAAGTTGCGAAGCTCATATTTGCTGCCATCCCGTTGGAATGACCAGTTAAAGAGGGCCCCTAGCTTGGAGGTATTCTTATAGCGGATATCGTTGTACTCAAAGCGGGGACGGGATACGTCGTTCTTCACGTCGTAGGCGATGTAGTTGTTATTCACCGTCTCCGAGTAATCGTACTCGGTACTCCAGTTCAAGTTCGTGATATTTCCGATCTTCCAGCCGCCCACATCATAAGAGCGGTGCGAGGTAAGGGATATCTTCTGATCGGGGATGGCGGTGAACTTGTTGATCCCCCAACGTTGGTTGATTTGGCGGGTAAAGGCAGCCGCCTCATCCGTGGAGTGTTCTCCTAGGTGAGCGGGGAAAGAGGAAGGCAGGTTTCTCACGCCCGCTCCGAATCCAAGGTAATCCTTTGCCGTGCCGTCCGTCAGCTGGAAGTTACGGAAGGTGGCGTTCGTGTTGAAGCCCATTTGGTAGGATACGTTGAAGGTGTTCCCGTCCGGGATATTCTTGGTCATCACCCGCACGAAACCGCCGGAGAAATCCGCCGGAAGCTCGGCCGAAGGGCTCTTGTAGATCATCATGTTATCGATCAAGGAAGAGGGAAGCACATCGAACGAGAAGGCACGGCTGTCCGTCTCGCTGGAAGGAGTCGTGGCGTTGTTCAGCCATACATTATTATAACGTTGCGCAAGCCCTCGAACTACGATAAAACGATCGTCCACGATGGTGATTCCCGGGATACGGCGTAGTACCTCGGCGGCATCGCTATCCTGTGTTTTACTGATTTGCTGGGCGGAGATACCATTCACGACCGGAAGGCTCTTGCGTACGGTATTTAATACGGCCATCTCGGTTCCCAATTTCCGTTGGGCCACTACGACCACATTCTGTAATTGGAGGTTAGCGTCGGAAAGCTCGATATTCAACACCGCCTCTTGACGTGCGACTACCGGAACATCCTTTACCGTTTGCGTTTGGTACGACACGTAAGAGGCGGCTACCGTATAAGTACCTGGTCTCACGTTCTCGATACGGAAATTACCGTCTATATCCGTGATAGCGCCAACCGTAGTCCCCTCGATCACGACCGAGGCGCCGATCAACGGTTCTTTCATCTTTGCGTCCGTAACCGTCCCGCAGATAACCCCTGTTTGTGCCCATAGAGAGAATGACAGGAAAACTCCCATCCAGAAAAGCCCTAACCTTTTCAATCTTTTGCCCCTTAAACTCTTTCCCATTATCTTACTACTTATTATTTCATCTTTGATTTCGACGCGAAAGTACGGGGGCGGTATTTCAAAGATGTTTAGATCCGATAACAATAAAGACAACAAATGTTACATTTTTAAGACCGCAACTTTTCCTTATCGTTTGACATAGCTAACGTATTTTTACTACATTTGCACTCCTGAATGCATAAAGACATTTAATAACATGAAGAACATTAAAATTTTCCCGAAAGACTGGTTGCAGTTGCATCCCTATAAACAAAGCACTCCCGTGGATTCCTATTATACCGGAATAGCGAACCGTATCTACGATATCATGGAGAAGACCGAGTTGGTAAACTCCTTCGAGGGCGAGGAAACAAAGCAGATCTGTATCCGCATGGCCGCCTACTTCGAGGACGTGATCTCTGGCATGGGGATTTGGCGTGCCTTCATCCTTACCCATAAGGAGCTATACGGCAAATACCTTCCCTTCTACACTCCGGACGATCATTATTACGACGATGAGGTGAACCTTGAGGACGTGCGCTTCCTCCTTTGGCATTATACCCAGCAGTATCACGGCTATCGTAAAGGCACTTTCGTCAGTCCGGACAACCCTGCCAACGAATCCACCGGCATGCTTATCTACGACCTGTTCTGCAAAGAGTGGACCACGGCGCCGGAGAATACCCGCATGGCCAAGCTTTTCGCCCTTGATACCCGCTACGAGCGGCAAGAGGATTACGACCGTCTATTGCAATGGTTCCATTACGAATCCTATATCCTGCCTGAGTCGGCCCGGGAACTGAGCGACTTCGCCCACGACCGCTGGAAGGAGCAGCCCGACCTCAACCAAGAGCAGCTTAACAACCTGCTCGTCAACAGCCACGGCATGATGGCCTACACCAGCAAGACCTCCTTGCTAGGTCTGACCTCCCCGCAATGGCTGGCAAAGATATTGCCCGCCGAGCATCCCGACCATGCGGTATTTCAGAACACCGCCGACGAGTCTGTAGCCACCCTGCCCGACGATATGCTGGAGGAAAACCGCCAACAATACGAGACTTTCCGCAAAGCCGCAGGTGACAAACTGCTTCTCTATTTCGACAAGACCGAAGATGCACAAACATTTATCACGGAGACTTCCGGCCTTATCCCCGCCGAGAACTTCCATCTTCCCGAGGACTGGCAAGGCAAGAAGCTGGCGATCTACGCCACGCCCGAGGAAGGCGCCCAAGTCATTACCCGTGACGTGGAGCTGATCAAGGATGAGAACAATCCCTTCTACGACGCCAACCGTGCCGCCAAGCAAGCGCTCTCTTTCTTCATCGTGAAACATTGCAGCGTTTACTTCCTGAAAGAGCTGGTAGACCGAGGCATGTTGGCCGACGCACAAACGAAAAGCCTTACCAGCCCGGAACGTGGCAAGGCGATCATACAAGATAATTGGAAATTCCTATCCCGCTATTTCATCCGAGAATATCCCGATAGATAAAACAGATAGGAAGCGACATCACAATCCGTGACAGCGCTTCCGGAGAAAAAGAAGCACTGTCGCAAAACGTGACGGTGCTTCTTTTTTTAATTCATCTTTCATTTAGCAAACTAACCAACCTAATATCTTTCAAATAAAAAGAATAAACCCAATAAATACTTACAAATAAAAACATTAGATAAGATATTCTTATCTTTTCTCCGTTCTTTCGCTCCTGCAAGCAATCACATTATGCCATTAATACCTATATTTGCGAAACAAATTGACGCAATAATCATTTATACGCAAACATAAGGCCAACAAATGAAAACAAACAGAAATCATTTTAATAGCAGACAAGGATTATACGACCCGTCTTATGAACATGACGCTTGTGGAGTAGGAATGTTAGTAAATATCCACGGCGAGAAATCGCACGACATCATCGAATCAGCCCTTAAGGTACTAGAGAACATGAGGCATCGAGGCGCTGAGGGAGCCGATAACAAAACGGGTGACGGAGCGGGAATCTTATTACAGATCCCGCATGAGTTCATCCTCCTGCAAGGAATTCCGGTTCCAGAGAAAGGCAAATATGGCACCGGACTAATCTTTCTCCCCAAAGACGAGGAACAGCAAGCAAGCATCCTCAGTATCCTCATCGAGGAGATCGAGAAAGAGGGATTAACCTTGATGCACTTACGCAAAGTTCCCGTTCATACGGAAATCTTGGGAAAGGACGCACAAGCGACCGAACCGGATATCAAGCAGATATTCATCATCGGCTGCAACGATCAGCAAGAGCTGGAACTAAAGCTATACCTCATACGTAAGCGGGTCGAGAAAAGGGTATCGGCCACCGACCTTCCGGCCAAGGATGATTTCTATATAGCGTCTCTTTCCACCAAAAACATCGTTTACAAAGGCATGCTGGAATCCATGCAGCTACGCCATTACTTTCCGGACCTGACGCAACCTTATTTCACTAGCGGACTGGCCTTGGTACACTCACGTTTCAGCACCAACACCTTCCCCACTTGGAGTCTGGCGCAACCTTTCCGCCTACTGGCACATAACGGGGAAATAAACACGATACGGGGCAACCGGGGATGGATGGAGGCCCGGGAGAGCGTACTCTCCTCCCCCAGAATCCCGGATATCAACGATATACGCCCGATCATCCAGCCGGGCATGAGTGACAGTGCCTCACTGGATAACGTATTGGAATTCTTCGTGGCCTCCGGGATGAGCCTGCCGCATGCCATGGCGATGCTGGTACCGGAGAGTTTCAACGAGAAGAACCCGATCTCCGAAGACCTAAAGGCTTTCTACGAATATCACTCCATCTTGATGGAACCGTGGGACGGGCCTGCCGCCCTGCTCTTTAGCGACGGACGCTACGCCGGAGGCATGCTAGACCGTAACGGCCTCCGCCCCGCCCGCTACCTGATCACGAAACATGACATGATGGTCGTGGCCTCCGAAGTCGGCGTCATGGATTTCGAGCCTAACGAGATCAAGGAAAAAGGCCGTCTGCAACCCGGAAAGATCTTACTCATCGATACTGAGAAAGGCGAGATTTATTACGATAGCGAGCTGAAGGAACAACTGGCGAACGCCCAGCCCTACCGTACTTGGCTGGAGAAAAACCGGGTGGAATTGGACGAGTTGAAATCCGGCCGTAAGATTCCTCATAAGGTAGAGAAATACGACAAGCTACTGCGTACGTTCGGATACAGCCGTGAGGATATCGAACGTATCATCGTACCGATGTGCACGGGAGGGGCGGAACCGGTCGGCTCCATGGGCAACGATACGCCACTGGCCATATTATCCGCCCGTCCGCAAATCCTCTATAATTATTTCCGCCAACAATTCGCCCAAGTAACCAACCCGCCGATCGACCCGATCCGCGAGGAACTCGTCATGAGCCTGACCGAGTATATCGGGGCCGTGGGAAGCAATATCTTAGTTCCAACCGAGAGCCACTGTAAAATGGTTCGGCTGAACCATCCGATCTTGACCAATACACAACTGGATCTCCTGTGTAACATCCGGTATAAGGGCTTTAAAAGTGTTAAGCTCCCCACTTTGTTTGACGCAGAGAAAGGATGCGCAGGACTGAAAGCTGCCTTGGACGAATTATGTAAGCAAGCGGAGCAATCCGTCACCGATGGCGTTAACTACATCATTTTAAGCGACAGAAACGTAGATGAGAAAAAAGCGGTGATTCCCTCCCTGTTAGCGGTAAGCGCCGTGCATCACCATCTGATCTCCGTGCAGAAAAGGGTGCAAACAGCGCTGGTAGTGGAAACCGGCGAGATGCGTGAGGTAATGCACGCCGCCCTCTTACTAGGCTACGGAGCCAGTGCCATCAACCCCTATATGGCTTTCGCTATCTTGGATGATCTAGCAGACAGGCAAGAGATACAATTGAATTACGAGACTGCCGAGAAGAATTACGTAAAAGCCATTTGCAAGGGTTTATTCAAGGTTATGAGCAAGATGGGGATCAGCACGATCCGCAGTTACCGGGGAGCAAAGCTTTTCGAGGCGATCGGCCTAAGCCGGGATCTGGCAGATACTTACTTCGGGGGAACCACCAGCAACATCGGTGGTATCCGCTTGGAAGAGATAGCGGCAGACGCGATCGCCATGCACAATGACGCATTCTCCCACCCCACGGATTCTTTATTGGAACATAAAGGCATTTATTCCTTCCGCAAGGATGGCGAGAAACACGCTTGGAACCCGGACACCATTTCCATGCTTCAACTGGCTACCCGCTTGGGGAGCTACAAGAAATTCAAGGAATATTCCCATACGGTCGATGAGAAGGAAAGCTCGATCTTCTTGCGTGACTTCCTGACATTCAAGCGACGCACCCCGATCCCCTTGGAGCAGGTAGAGCCGGAAGAAGCGATCATGCGTCGCTTTGTCACGGGAGCGATGAGCTTCGGTTCTATCAGCCGGGAAGCGCACGAGACGATGGCTATGGCCATGAACAAGATACACGGACGCAGTAACACGGGCGAGGGTGGTGAGGACTCGGCCCGTTTCGTCCCCCGTGAGGACGGGTTATCGCTCCGCTCCGCCATCAAGCAAGTGGCCTCCGGACGCTTTGGCGTGACCACGGAATATCTGGTAAACGCCGACGAGATCCAGATCAAGGTCGCCCAAGGAGCGAAACCGGGCGAAGGAGGGCAGCTCCCCGGCTATAAAGTGAACGATATCATAGCCAAAACCCGTCACTCGATCCCGGGAATCTCTCTGATCTCTCCCCCACCTCACCACGATATTTACTCGATCGAGGACTTGGCGCAATTGATCTTCGATCTGAAGAACGTGAACCCTCAAGCCGAGATCAGTGTGAAACTCGTATCCGAGAGTGGCGTGGGAACTATCGCCGCCGGCGTAGCCAAAGCTAAAGCGGACCGGATCGTGATCTCCGGGGCGGAAGGAGGAACGGGGGCTTCCCCGATAAGCTCTATCCGTTACGCCGGAATCCCACCCGAGCTAGGTCTATCCGAGACTCAACAGACACTAGTGATGAACGGCCTCCGGGGACAAGTCCGCTTGCAAACAGACGGACAATTGAAAACCGGACGGGATATCGTATTGATGGCGATGCTGGGTGCCGAGGAGTTTGGATTCGCCACCTCCGCCTTGATCGTTTTAGGTTGTGTGATGATGCGTAAATGCCATATGAACACGTGTCCGGTAGGTGTCGCTACCCAAGATGAGGAATTACGTAAACGCTTTCATGGTCGACACGAATATTTGGTGAATTTCTTCACCTTCCTCGCCCGTGAAGTTCGGGAATATCTGGCAGAGCTAGGCTATACGAAACTAGACGATATCATTGGCCGTACGGACTTACTCATGCGTAAACCTTCCGATCATATCGAGAAACATGACCTATTGGATCTCAGCCGCTTGATCCATCTACCGGAACAAGCCGCCACGCAGGCCATCCATCATGTCACCCGTCAACTCCACGCAATCGACAACGTGAAAGATGTGGATATCATCCGTCACGCAAAGGCCGCCATCGAATCCGGACAGGAAGTATCGTTGGATTATGCGATAGCCAACACCGATCGTTCCGTAGGAGCCATGCTTTCCGGAGAGATCGCCAAGCGGTACGGGAACATCGGGTTACCGGAGAACACCCTGCATATCAAGTTCAAGGGGGCGGCAGGCCAGAGCTTCGGGGCCTTTCTGGCTCACGGCGTACATTTCCGGTTGGAAGGCGAGGCGAACGACTATCTCGGAAAAGGATTGAGTGGCGGACACATCAGTTTAATGCCTCCGGTACGCTCCACCTTTATAGCGGAAGACAATACGATAACCGGTAATACCTTATTATATGGGGCTACCAGTGGTGAGGTCTATATCAACGGCCGGGTCGGAGAGCGTTTCTGCGTGCGAAACTCCGGGGCGATCGCTGTCGTGGAAGGTGTAGGCGACCATTGTTGCGAGTACATGACCGGAGGCCGGGTTGTCGTCTTAGGCAATACAGGCCGGAACTTCGCCGCCGGAATGAGTGGTGGTGTCGCTTACGTGTGGAACAAGAATGGTGATTTCGATTACTATTGTAACATGGAAATGGTAGAGCTTTCCTTGATCGAAGATAGCACCTCACGAAAGGAACTTCATGAATTGATCCGCAAGCATTATCATCATACCGGCAGCCATCTGGCCGGATTGATGCTCGATAACTGGAACAAGTACGTGGATGAGTTCATCCAGATCGTCCCGATCGAATACAAGAAAGTACTCCAAGAGGAACAGATGCGCAAACTCCAACGCAAGATTGCGGAGATGCAGAAAGACTACTAAATATTTACACAAAAACAAGAGAACTATGGGAAACCCAAGAGCATTTCTAACGATACATAGACAAGAGGCGGGCTATCGTCCCGTCCACGAACGTATAGATGATTTCAGCGAGGTAGAACAGACCTTGAACAGCGGCGACCGCCGTACGCAGGCCTCCCGCTGCATGGATTGTGGCGTACCCTTCTGCCACTGGGCCTGCCCGCTGGGTAACAAGCAACCCGAATGGCAAGATTTGTTATACAAAGGCCGTTACAAAGAGGCATATCACGTATTAGAGCAGACCGACGACTTCCCGGAGTTCACGGGACGTGTCTGCCCCGCCCTCTGCGAGAAAAGCTGCGTACTGAAACTTAGCTGCGACGAACCTGTCACGATCCGTGAGAACGAGGCGGCTATCGTGGAAGCCGCTTTCCGGGAAGGATACGTACAGCCTATCCAACCAGTACGCAACGGGAAAAAAGTAGCCGTGATCGGTAGCGGTCCCGCCGGATTGACCGTGGCGAACCAATTGAACCGAAAAGGATATGAAGTCACCGTATTCGAGAAAGATGAGTTACCGGGCGGCTTGCTACGTTTCGGCATCCCCAATTTCAAGCTAGGCAAGCACATTATCGATCGCCGTATCCGCATCATGGAGCAAGAAGGGATTCTTTTCCGTGTAAACACGATGGTCGGCAAAGAGATATTAGCGAAAGATGTAGTGAAAGATTTCGACGCTGTTTGCGTAGCGATCGGCGCCGAGGTTCCCCGGGATCTATCTATCGAGGGACGTCATTTAAGAGGCGTACATTTCGCCTTGGAGTTATTAAGCCAGCAGAACCGGATCTTAGAAGGCATCCCGATCCCTCCCAAAAGCCAGATCAATTGTAAGGGCAAGAAAGTCTTAGTGATTGGCGGAGGCGATACGGGTAGCGATTGCGTAGGGACAGCGAACCGTCATGGGGCGGCCTGTGTCACCCAGATCGAGATCATGCCCCAGCCACCCGTCGGACAGAATCCGGCGACACCTTGGCCCATGTATCCGCAAGTACTGAAAACCAGCAGCAGCCATGAGGAAGGTTGTATCCGCCGGTGGAACCTAACCTCTAACCGTTTTATCGGAGAGAAAAACAACCTGATAGGGGTTGAGGTAGAAGAAGTCGAATGGGTTCCCTCCCCAGACGGAGGCCGTCCGCAAATGAGACAGACCGGCAAGAAAGAGATCATCGAGGCCGATCTGGTTTTCCTCGCCATGGGCTTCCTGCATCCAGAGCAAGAAGGATTGATCAAAGAACTGCGATTGGCTACCGACAACCGCGATAACATCGCCGTAGACAACACCGGATATACCGCCAACAGCAACCTATTCGCCTGCGGAGACGCTGTCAGCGGAGCGAGCCTAGTCGTAAAAGCGATGGCCTCCGGCCGTAATGTCGCCCGATCCATCGACCGTTTCTTACAAACCAACTAATTTTCAACTTTCAATTTTTAATGATCATGTGTGGTATAACAGCGATATTCAATATACACGACGGAGCGCAAGCCCTGCGTAAACAAGCGTTATTAATGAGTAAACGAATCCGTCACCGGGGGCCGGACTGGAGTGGTATCTACCAAGGCAAAACCGCTATCTTGGCCCATGAACGCCTTTCCATCGTAGACCCCGCCTCCGGAGGACAACCTTTGGTCAGCCCCGACGGGAAACTCATCCTCTGCGTCAACGGAGAGATCTACAACCATCAGGAATTACGAGAACGGTTAAAAGGCGATTACGAGTTCCAAACCGGCTCCGATTGCGAGGTGATCCTCGCCTTATACAAGAAGAAAGGGATTGATTTCATCGAGGATCTCAATGGTATTTTCGCCTTCGCTCTCTATGACGAGGAGAAAGAGGTTTACTTGATCGCCCGTGACCCGATCGGCGTGATCCCGCTCTACATCGGATACGATGACAAGGGGCACTTGATGGTATCTTCCGAGTTAAAAGGGCTTGAAGGCTTCGCCACTCATTACGAACCGTTCCTCCCCGGTCATTATTTCTATAGCGAAGACCGGAAACTCACGAGATGGTACACCCGTGACTGGATGGATTACGCCAACGTGAAAGATAATCCTACCGACGTACAACAACTTCACGATGCGCTGGAAGCCGCCGTCAAACGCCAACTGATGAGCGATGTCCCTTACGGCGTCCTTCTATCCGGAGGTTTGGATTCCTCCATCACCTCCGCTATCGCCAAGAAATACGCAGCGAAACGCATCGAGACCAATGGGAAAGCGGACGCATGGTGGCCTCAACTCCACTCGTTCGCCATCGGATTGAAAGATGCCCCGGACTTGATCGCCGCCCGTAAAGTAGCGGATGCGATCGGTACGGTTCATCATGAGATCCATTATACGATACAAGAAGGATTGGACGCTTTACGAGATGTCATTTATCATATCGAGACCTATGATGTCACTACCGTCCGAGCCTCCACCCCCATGTATTTATTGGCCCGTGTGATCCGGAGCATGGGTATCAAGATGGTACTAAGCGGCGAGGGTGCGGACGAGGTATTCGGGGGATATTTATATTTCCATAAGGCCCCGAACGCACAGGCTTTCCATGAAGAGAGCCTGCGTAAATTAAGCAAACTGTATTTATATGATTGCTTGCGCGCGAACAAAAGCCTTTGCGCATGGGGCGTAGAAGGACGAGTGCCGTTCTTGGATAAAGAGTTTCTTGATGTGGCCATGCGTCTGAATCCGGTGGCAAAGATGTGCCCGGGTACGATCATCGAGAAGAAGATACTTCGAGAAGCATTTTCCGACAGCTTGCCCAAGGAGATCGCTTGGCGGCAAAAAGAGCAATTCTCGGATGGGGTAGGCTATGGCTGGATCGATACATTAAAGAAAATAACCTCCGAGTCAGTCACTGATGAAGAGATGGCGAATGCCGCCAAACGATTCCCGATCAATCCGCCCCAAAACAAGGAAGAGTATTATTACCGCTCCATCTTTGAAGAGCATTTCCCCAGCGAAAGCGCAGCGAGAAGCGTACCTTCCATTCCTAGCGTAGCGTGTTCTACCGCAGAGGCTTTAGCTTGGGACTCGGCTTTCAAAAACATGAACGAGCCAAGCGGCAGGGCCATAAAAGGCGTACATGAATCCGCTTATTGACGAATATTTCTTTTCTTTAGTAGCAAAATGCACCAACTTTTATGAATAATAAACGCTGGTGCATTTAATTTTTATAATAACTTTGCCAGCTAGAGTCATAAAACACTTTAAAACAAATTTATATGAAGAAAATCTTTACATGCATTAGTTTGGCAGCCGCTACATTCATGGCTACCACCCCAGTGATGGCACAACAACAAAAACAAATATCAGACCAAGAAAAGGTGGCTTTTGTAAAAGCTGCGGTACCGGCGATATTTGATCAAGTAAAACAAATCAGTGGTATAGATTTCATGGGATTAACAAATCCCAACATTGAAACCGTACTAAACTCTCCGCTTTTTGGCACACAAGGCATGTTACGTGCAGCTACATCAACACCGATTAGTATTCAGCCAGATAGTATGAATATTAATTTAAGTGAGGTAGATATCAATGGCATACCAGCTACAGTAAAGCCAATGTTAGCCAATATCAAATTAAAATTTGCGGATTACAAAGATTATACGATGACAACCGCAAATGGGCAAACTATCGAAATCAGCGTACCTTTGAAAGTTACAGCTAGTGCTTTAGATGGTTTTATCTCTTGCGGTGTGAATTTTTCTGTAGGAGAAAAGAAAGGGTTACTTCCGTTTAGTTCCTTCACGGCCAATCTTGATCTTGGAGATCTTGAAGCACTATTGACATCATTAGGTATGACTAATATAAAGAGTGGCACTCTTGTTTCCATGACAGAAACAGGTTCCAATGCTATTTATAATTATGATATTAAAATTGGAGAAAGCTTACGTGGAATAACAGCGATAAGCAAACTTCCAAACTTCCAGATATCCATTGATATGACTAAAATGCAGAGTCAAAAACCAACAATCAACGCATCTTTGAAGGGTATCATAACAAATGGAATATTGCCTATGGGGGATGCAGTAGTATATTTAAATCCACAGGCAACAGTAGCAGGTACTATAACTCCTGACTCTACAATCTTAACCTCATACGTTTCCGGAACTGTCAACGTAGATAAATACAAAAAACTAGTACAAAATGTCAATGTTGTAAATAGCAAGAAGATCCAAACACGTTACACAACGTATGAGAAAAAGACATTAGATGCTACTTGGAGTTGGGAAGACGCTAGTATGACAACTATACAAGGTAACCAAGAAATTAATCCTCAACATTTAGCATCTTCTATATTGAATGGAGTTTTTACTGATTTGATTTCAGGAAGTTCTACTTCTTTCAACATGAGTACAACTGAATTTGAGTCTGAAGCAGATAGTAAAGGTATTACTACATTTGCAATGGAAGTTGTTCCATCTATGGTAGGTACACAAGCAGCTAAAGCAACTATTAAAATGAGTTCATACGATGATGAAGCAAAAGCATTGAAAGCAAGTATGAATATAGATGTAACTATGCCATTAAAAAATCAAACTATCACAGTTGATTTTACACCAGCAGATTATACAGCTCCTGTAGGAACAATGTATATCAAATCTAATGCTATGGGTATCATCACAGACAACGAGACTATCGAGAATGATGTCGAAGAGGTTAAGGTTTCTACAACCGCTGGCGGTCTTCATGTAAAGAATGGTAAGGGTAATTATGTAATCGTTAATATGGTAGGTAAAGTTGTTTCTACGGGTATCATCACTAGCGATGAGCAATACATCAGCACTCCGAATATGCCGAACGGTATTTATATGATCTCAATCGATCAGTCTAAGCTCTTGAGATCTGCTCATAAGACAACTGTTAAGTTCGTAAAATAAATTATCTAGATAATTAGTTAATCTGATAAAAGGAGCTATCCGGAAACAAAACCGAGTAGCTCCTTTCTTTTTGTCAATTTGTAAACCAAACTCCCGGAGATTTGATTTTTCTGGCCTGATGTACTTCTCGTCCCTAAATATGAGAAAAAATATTAGCAAATGATTGTTTAGTAATATATTAGCCAAATACGACCTTTTGTTCTAGAAAAATAATTCATGCTAGTTCACATGTATACGGGTCAAAACATATTTTTTATACGGATAAAAGAGGCATTTCATACGGTTGTATCGCCCGACGCGACTATATGTATCGCCTTACGCGACCTATCGCGTTGGCTAACGCCACTACTTGCGTCGCCCAATGCGACCTTTCGTGTAACAAAACATGACCTTTTACGTAGAAATCAGTGGTTAAATACGTATTTTCACCCATTATCTATCCCTAGTTAAGGCTTCTTGAAAAAGAGGCTCGTCAGACAAACAGACTTATTTTAAGCAAATAGATAGATATATAGCTTTTTTACTTACAGTTACAGCAACCCATATTCACAAAGCACATATTACGATATAAAACCAAAACACGCACTTCTAATTATCATTTATAACTAAAAGCATATATTATAACTTCAATCTATTACAAACCTCATATTTATAAAACATTCGAGCCTCTCACCTGTTATATACTTATCAAAACGTTATATATTTGCATTACAATAAAACAAAAAGAAATAATATAAAGAATAATATCATCAAAATGACAAAATCAATCAGATTCACAAAGATGCACGGTGCCGGAAATGATTACATCTATGTAAACACGATGGTCTATCCGATAGACAACCCCGAAGAATTATCTATCGCATGGAGCAAGCCGCACACAGGCATAGGATCTGATGGTTTGGTCTTGATAGGTTCTTCAGACATCGCCGATTTCAGCATGCATATCTATAATGCGGACGGCTCCGAGGCGATGATGTGCGGAAACGCATCCAGATGTATTGGCAAATATGTCTATGAGGCCGGCCTAACGCAAAAGAACAAGGTCACCTTAGAGACCTTATCAGGTATCAAAGAGCTACAATTGAAAATAGAGCGTGAAGAGGTCACCGAAGTCACGGTAGATATGGGAATGCCTGCCGTAGGCGAGATCGCCTTGGAGGTTGAGGCTGGAGGAGAAATTTACACCGGCACCGTCATCTCTATGGGAAATCCTCACTTGGTTATCTTCGTGGACGAGATGGACCAGGTCGATCTGGCAAGCGTAGGCCCGTTACTGGAATGCCTCCCGCTTTTTCCGGACCGGACAAACGTGGAGTTCGTGCAGGTGTTAAAACCGGACGAGGTACGGATGAGGGTGTGGGAACGAGGTTCCGGCATCACCCAAGCCTGCGGAACCGGAGCTTGTGCCACCGCCGTGGCCGGGGTCGTACGTGGGAAGACAAAGCGAAAGACGAAGGTCATCATGGATGGGGGCCCTTTAACCATCGAGTGGGACGAGCGAAGCGGTAAGGTCTTTATGACCGGCGGAGCGGTCAACGTGTTCGAGGGATTCATCAAAGTCTGACACGGGGAACAAGACAAAACAACAAAAACAACAACATAAAAACAAAAGAACTGAGTATGGCACTAATTAATGAACATTTCCTGAAACTACAGAACAATTACCTTTTCTCCGACATCGCGAAAAAGGTAAACAGCTTCAAGGTTACCCATCCCAAGGATAAGATCATTCGAATGGGTATTGGTGACGTTACGCAACCACTAGCCCCCGCCGTTATCGAGGCGATGCATAAAGCCGTGGAAGAAATGGCGAGCAAGGATACATTCCACGGATATGGCCCCGAGCAGGGATATCCATTCCTAATCGACGCTATCATCAAGAACGATTATGCCAGCCGGGGAGTCTTTATCGAACCGAGCGAGGTATTCATCAGCGACGGAGCGAAAAGCGATTGTGGAAATATAGGAGATATGCTCCGCCACGACAATAGTATCGGGGTGACAGACCCCGTATATCCGGCCTACATCGACTCGAACGTAATGAGCGGACGCACCGGGGTATTGGAAAACGGGAAATGGAGCGATGTCGTATACATCCCTTGCACGGAGGAAAACAACTTCGTACCGGATCTGCCCAGTCGCAGGGTGGACATCCTTTACCTCTGCTATCCCAATAACCCGACCGGAACGACCTTGACTAAGGACGAATTGAAGAAATGGGTAAACTATGCCCTCGCCAACGACGTGCTTATCATGTACGACTCCGCTTACGAGGCTTATATACAGGACCCGAATATCCCCCACTCTATCTACGAGATCAAAGGAGCGAAGAAGGTAGCTATCGAATTCCGGAGCTTCTCTAAAACCGCCGGGTTCACGGGGATACGTTGCGGATACACGGTCGTACCGAAGGAGCTGAACGCCTTCACGCTGGACGGGCAACGGGTACAGTTGAACAAATTATGGAACCGTCGCCAATGCACGAAATTCAACGGAACCAGCTACATAACCCAACGGGGTGCGGAGGCGGTTTATTCCACCGCCGGGAAACAGCAAGTAACAGCTACTATCAATTATTATATGACCAACGCGAAGATCATGAAAGAGGGCCTGCAAAACTGCGGTCTCACGGTGTACGGAGGCGATAACGCCCCATACCTCTGGCTAAAGACCCCGGACGGCCTCTCCTCATGGAAATTCTTTGACAAACTGCTTTATGAAGTCAAGATAGTCGGAACCCCCGGAGTGGGATTCGGGCCGAGCGGGGAAGGTTATCTACGCCTCACCGCTTTCGGCGACAGGGATGACACCCTAGAGGCCATGGCTAGGCTGAGGAAGTGGCTAAGATAAGTCATTTACTATAAACAACAATAATCATCAGGTATTATGTCAAAGTTAAGATTTAGAGTCGTAGAATCGGCGTTCGAGAAGAAAGCGACCGAGCTAGCCACTCCCGCCGAGAGACCTTCCAAGTATTACGGCGAGCTGGTATTCAACCGTGAGAAGATGTTCAAATATCTTCCAGAGAGAGCGTACGAGAGACTGGTGGACTCCATCGACAACGGTACCCCGTTAGACCGTGAGACAGCGAACGCCGTGGCCTCCGGCATGAAGAAATGGGCGATGGAAAAAGGCGCTACCCACTACACCCACTGGTTCCATCCCTTGACGGAAGGTACCGCCGAGAAGCACGATGCTTTCATCGAGCACGATGGCAAAGGCGGCGTACTTGAGGAATTCGAGGGGAAACTACTGATCCAGCAAGAGCCGGACGCCTCCAGTTTCCCGAACGGCGGTATCCGCAATACGTTCGAGGCCCGTGGCTACTCGGCTTGGGACCCTTCCTCCCCCGCTTTTATCGTAGGCGACACCCTATGCATCCCAACGATCTTCATCGCTTACACGGGCGAATCCCTCGACTACAAAGCCCCCCTGCTGAAAGCCTTGGAAGCCGTGAACAAGGCGGCGGTCGATGTCTGCCACTACTTCAACCCGGACGTGAAGAAAGTATACGCCTACCTAGGTTGGGAACAGGAATACTTCCTAGTAGACGAGGGCCTGTACGCCGCACGTCCCGATCTGTTGATGACCGGCCGAACCTTGATGGGACATGAAAGCTCCAAGAACCAGCAGTTGGAGGATCATTACTTCGGCGCCATCCCCACCCGTGTCATGGAATTCATGAAAGACCTCGAGGTAGAGGCATTGAAACTTGGCATTCCCGTAAAGACCCGCCATAACGAGGTCGCCCCGAACCAATTCGAGCTAGCTCCCATCTTCGAGGAATGCAACCTCGCCAATGACCATAACTTACTGATCATGGCCCTAATGCGCAAGATCTCCCGCAAACATGGGTTCCGTGTCCTGTTGCACGAGAAACCGTTCAAAGGCGTGAACGGTTCCGGCAAGCACAATAACTGGTCGCTGGGAACCGATACCGGAATCCTTTTGATGGGACCGGGTAAGACGCCAGAAGACAACCTGCGCTTCGTGACCTTCGTGGTCAACGTACTGAAAGCCGTGTACACCCATAACGCATTGTTGAAGGCCAGCATCTCCAGCGCAACCAACGCACATCGCTTGGGAGCGAACGAGGCTCCTCCAGCAATCATCTCCAGCTTCTTAGGAGCACAATTATCCAAGGTATTGGAGCATCTGGAGAACAGCGATACGGAAGATTTCAACCTAGCGGGAAAGCAAGGCATGAAACTCGATATCGCCCGTATCCCCGAGTTATTGATCGATAACACGGATCGTAACCGTACCTCCCCTTTCGCCTTCACCGGTAATCGTTTCGAGTTCCGTGCCGTAGGTTCCTCTGCGAACTGCGCCGCCGCCATGCTGGTATTGAACGCCACCGTAGCGGATCAGTTGAGGCAGTTCAAGGCCGAGGTAGACGCTAAGATAGCCACCGGAAAGGATAAGTTCGCCGCTATCATCGAGGTAATCCGCAAGGATATCAAGGAATGCAAGGCGATCCATTTCGACGGCAATGGCTACAGCGAGGAATGGAAGGCCGAGGCCGCACGCCGGGGCTTGGATTGCGAGACCAGCGTGCCTTTGATCTTCGACGCTTATCTGAAAGATAGCAGTGTCCGCATGTTCGAATCCACAGGAGTCATGACCCGCAAGGAGCTGGAAGCCCGCAACGAGGTCAAATGGGAGATGTACACGAAGAAGATCCAGATCGAGGCACGTGTATTAGGCGACCTAACTATGAACCATATCATCCCGATGGCCATCAAATACCAGTCTTCCTTGATCGACAACGTATATAAGATGCGTGAATTATTCCCCGCAGATAAAGCCGCCCATCTATCCTCCAAGAACATGGAGATCATCGAGGATATAGCGAACCGCACGATCTTCATCAAGGAAAAAGTGGACGAGATGGTCAACGCCCGCAAGATAGCCAACAAGATAGAGAGCGAGCGGGAGAAGGCGATCGCTTACCACGACCGGATCGTCCCGATGATGGAAGCCATCCGTTACCATATCGACAAGTTGGAACTGGTTGTCGATGACCAGATATGGACCTTGCCGAAATATCGTGAGCTTTTATTCATCAGATAGTCTTATTCAGACAGTAGTTTTTTGTTGATTGTTTTGTGTTAACAAGGAGAGGATGCTGCGAAGTATACCTCTCCTTCTTTTTTATCCCATACAAAATACATACCTTTGGGGCATAAATATATAGGAGGGAAATTGATATGACGACAATAGAGTTACAACAATGGAGAGAAAGCTTCGTGGAGAGATACCTTAACAAAATCGATGACATGGAGATATCGGAGGAACTGGAACGGGCTGCCAAAAAGATCTTTTCCAAGAGAAGGACACCCCGCCCTTGCGTAATCCACTCGCAAGAGGAGATGATAGCAGCGGTACGGAAATCGGTAGAAGATGCCCGAGAAGGTAGAGTTACATCAAGTGAGGATCTAGATAAAGAGATAGAGACATGGTTCTGAAACAGAAAAATCCATATTGGACAGCCAAGGCCAAAGAAGATTTGAAAGAAATTACGAAGTATTATAAGAAGGAGATTTCTATCAACATGGCCCACAAGAAAGTCAAGGACCTGAAACATTACGCCGATTTGTTAGCTGACAATCCTCTTCTCGGTTTTTATGAGCAAGCTTTATCCTCGGAGCCGCAAGGCTTTCGGTCTCTTGTTCATGAACATTACAAAATCATCTATTTTATAGAAGATGATATCATCTATATCTCCGCGATCTTCGACTGTCGTCAAAACCCCGATAAATTAAGAACATCTATCAGATAAACAATAACAAATATGAATTACGGATTCGTCAAAGTAGCAGCAGCCGTACCACAGGTTAAAGTGGCTGACTGCTTTTATAATATTCAACAGATTGAGGGATTGATGCGCCAAGCGTCCCAAAAAGAGGTCCAGATCATCGCCTTCCCCGAATTATCGGTTACGTCTTATACTTGCATGGATTTGTTCTCGCAAGAGACCTTACTCAGAAACGCCGAGAAAGCCTTGCTGGATTTAGTGAACAACACCGCCGATCTGGATTTACTAACGATCGTAGGTTGCCCGCTTGTCAGCGGAAGCCAACTGATAAACGCCGCCGTCGCTTTCCAACGGGGCGAAATACTAGGGGTAGTACCCAAGAGCTACCTGCCCAGCTACAAGGAGTTCCAAGAAGAGCGTTGGTTCACGGCCTCTTCACACCTACAGCAATCCATGATCACGATCGGTAACCGGGAAGTGCCGCTGGATTGCTACCTGATCTTCGAGTATGATGAGGTACGTGTGGGTATCGAGATCTGCGAGGATCTTTGGGTTCCCATCCCTCCCAGCTCCGAGCTAGCCATGCAGGGGGCGAACTTGATATTCAATCTATCCGCCAGCAACGAGTTGATCGGTAAGCATGCTTACTTACGATCCTTGATCTGCCAGCAATCCGCACGTTGTATCGCCGGATACGTCTACGCATCCGCCGGTTTCGGGGAATCCAGTACCGACCTCGTATTCGCAGGAAACGGTATCATAGCGGAGAACGGCACGTTGCTGAAGGAATCCGAGCGTTTCTCCATGGAGGAGCAACTCGTTATCAGCGAGATCGATATCCAGAACTTACAGAACGACCGACGGATCAACACCAGTTTCATGCAGGGTTATCTCAACCATAACATGGATAACGGCACCGTAGTCTCATTCAGCCTTCCCAACCGGACACTGGATTTGACCCGGGCAATCGACCCGCATCCCTTTACCCCCTCCGGCGACGCACTGAAAGAACGTTGCGAGGAAATATTCCATATACAGGTAGCGGGACTCGCCAAGCGTATCCTCCATGCCCACGCCCAAACCGCCGTCGTAGGCATCTCCGGGGGACTGGATTCCACCTTGGCCCTACTGGTCACCGTCATGACCTTCGATGCCTTGAAGATCCCACGGGATAAGATCATCGGCATCACCATGCCCGGCTTCGGAACGACGGATCGTACCTATACCAATGCCTGCGACTTGATACGCTCCCTTGGCGTGACCCTCCGGGAGATCTCCATCAAGGAGGCTTGCATCCAACACTTCAAGGATATCGATCATGACATCCATGTACATGACGTGACGTACGAGAACAGCCAAGCCCGTGAGCGTACCCAACTTCTTATGGACGTAGCAAACCAAGAGAACGGCCTTGTGATCGGTACGGGGGATCTCTCGGAGCTTGCCTTGGGCTGGGCTACTTACAATGGCGACCATATGTCTATGTACGGCGTCAACGGTAGTATTCCCAAGACATTGGTTAAATATTTAGTGGAATGGGTTGCCAACAATAAGGTAGACGAGGCTTCCCGCGCCACGTTATTAGATATAGTAGACACTCCGATCAGCCCGGAATTGATTCCCGCCGACGAGCATGGGAATATCAAGCAGAAGACGGAGGATTTGGTAGGTCCGTACGAGCTGCACGATTTCTTCCTCTATCACTTCTTACGCTTCGGGGCCTCACCCGCGAAGATTTATTTCTTGGCGAAGCGGGCATTCGGGGAAACCTACGACGATGCCACCCTCAAGAAATGGCTCCATACTTTCTTCCGCCGCTTCTTCCAGCAACAGTTCAAGCGCAGTTGCTTGCCGGACGGCCCAAAAGTGGGCTCCATCAGCCTCTCCCCCCGCGGAGACTGGCGAATGCCGAGCGACGCGATGGCTACGCTTTGGCTGGATGAGATCGCCGGACTTTAACATTCATTAGTAAGGGGTATGGGAACAGCGTTGTTCCCTACTATGGGAAAGTCTCGCTTCCCATGAGTGGGAATCGAGACTTTCCCATAGTAGGGAACCGAGGTTTTCCTACGGGTGGCATTAATCGAACTGCGTGATCACCCTCCGGATCCGGGTGAAGCTATCGCCGTCCTTCTCCAGTTTATAGATGTGCTTATAGGACAGGGCATCCTGCTCAGTCGGAGAGCCATTGATCAGGAGAATATCCCGGTCGTTGGCGAATTTCAAGATACCCGCCACGTTATTCGGGTGTAGCTTTCCGATCTCATCCATCATGCAATGTAGCCTGAAATCGGAGAACACCGCAGAGGCGTTGCGCTTGAACACATTCAGCAACATGATATTTACCATGGATTTGACCAAGATATCCGTACCCTCGGAGCCAACGTTCGTAAGGCGTTCCACGAAGCCCGTATCATTCCGGTTCTCAATCACCCGGAATTTAAGGTCGAAGAAATCCGCCAGACGGATCAAGCTGCCGGAATAAGCGTCCATCGACTTGATCAACTCACGTAGCAACGTCGTCGCCTTCTCCCGGGTAGCCGTATCGTCAGCCGAGGAAGCGAACAGGTTCTGCCCCAAATCCCAGCTATATTCCTCGTTGAACCGCTTGATCTCCTTCAACAGATTGACGATCTTGTTCTGGCTCGGATCAATACGCATCTCGACGCACTGGATAATTCCCACGAAGTTCCTCTTCTTGAAATCGGCGTTGATCTGATCCACCACGCCACGGATATTACCTTCCTGAGAGACCATACTTTTCGTGTCCGCCGTAATCTGCCGGAAGATATCGGAGTTGCGGGTATTGATACGCAATTGGTATTCCGAGACCTTATTCTCGTCGATAAACTCCTTCAAGTCGCAAGCGAAATCCATATACTCTTTATCATCCGAGAAGCTCGTCTTGAAGGCGAACACATTATCCTCGGAGAAATTGCCGGTGTAGGCAGTTATCTCCTTGCGCAGCTCGGAAAGTTTCTGGGATTGCTCGCTGACGCGGATCGTGATCTCCCGTACCAAGGAACGGCAATCGCCATCCGTATCGGTACGGTTCATGGAAGAGAAGACGGATTCCCTAGAGGTAAACCAGTCCAACAGGGTAGAGCGGTGATATTCCTCCCTGTTCTCCAAGGCTTTACGGTGGGTCTCCTTCAGTTCCTTCAACTCGGCATCTACCTTGAAGATGCTCCGGCTCACGTCCGCCAGACGCTTTTTCAATTCCTCCCGTTCCCCGTGGATGATCTGCTGCAAACGTAGGCTCTCCGCCGTCCAGTCGGGTACCTTATCCAGCATCTCTCGTTTATCTTTCAGATACTCGATAATCAATGCCTTGGTCTCGTTGATATACTTGATCTCCCCACCGATATACGCCAAGCGGGAATGGATCTCCTCCAAACGCCTCGGATCGCCACCGCTGGCGGTCAGGCTATCCAATTGCTCCCTGTCATATCCGGATTTGCGCTCTTCCAGCTCCGCTTTCTTGCGTGCGATCTCCTCCGAAATAGCTTCCCTCCGGGCGGAGAGTTCCTTATCCAAAGCAGCCAGCTCATCTTTCTCTTGCTCATCCAAGGAAGCGAGTTCCCAGTCCATCTTACCCTGAAGCGTGGCGATCTCCTGCTGGATCGAGGAAAGGGCGGCCTCGGAAGCGTTCAACTCCTCCTCCAAGCGCCGGATCTCCTCCTGCCTCAGACGGGTCGCCTGATCCCGCAAGGCCGACAGTCGAGACTCGTCTTCTTTCTTGCGAACCGCCAGTTGCTCCAACTCATATTCCACGTGATAGATATCCTCCTTGATGGGCTTCACGGAGGATTGATATTGCTTGCGAAGATTCTCCTTGGCCGCCTCCAAGTCCTGCCGCGCCGTAGCGATGAACCGCTGGATTTCGGCTCGTTTTTCCTCGGCATCCTTCTTCTCCGTCAAGTAATCCTCCTTGGTCTTGACATTCCGGTGAATCCCGGAGATGAAGCGGATTCCATAAAAGGTATCTCCCTCACCTACCTCCGCCGTAAACTCTTTCCCGTAAAGCAGGCGCTCGTCACACACTTGCCCGATCGTCTGCTCCCAGCCGGGTTTATGCTCGGACAGCCAGTTGAAGAAGCTATCTTTCTGGTTATCCAAGAACTCCGTCAGTTCCGCTAGCTTAGCGCTCAGGGCCTCGATCTTCACCTCGTTGGATTCCGCTAGCTTTTGATAATCCTCATCCAAATGTTTCTCGGCGGTCTCGAACTCTTTCGTCTGGTAGTTCAACTCGTACTTCAGCTCACGGATCTTCAACTCCAAGTCCTTCCGGTTCGCATCGTAATTGCCGAGACGCCCCTTGACCGCCTCCAATTCCTCCGAGGTTCCCGACTGCCCCCGGGCAGTCTTGATACGCATCTTCAAGGCGGCGACCTCCGTCGTACGTTTCTCCCGATCCACCAACAAACGCTCTTTCTCCTCCGAGGCGGCATGGCGCGATTCCTCCCGTAGCCGTCGATAATACTCCCGGCGAGCCTCCCGACGAGCATTGATCTCGGTCTCTGCCGCCAGTAATTGTTTCTGTTTCTCGTTCTCGAAGCCAGCCAACTCGTTCTTCAGATTAGCGATCAAATTGGCGTGCAAGACCGAGGCTTCTTTATTCTTGGAAGAAAGCAAATCTTTCTCCACGACTAAGGATTCCTGTTCCTGCTGTAAGATCTCCAATTTGTTACAACGATCCATCGCCGTCTGGATATCTTTTCCGGCATAGAAAACCCGTTTCGCTTCCGCCTCTGACAAGGCGTTTTTCAGCACGGCCAACTCGCCTTCCATCGTGGCTGTCCGGTTCTTCGATTCAGCGTCTAGCTTATCCCTTTGCTTATAGAAATCCGATTTGACCGCCTCCTGCTCGTGTATCTTCCGGGACAACTCCGGCAAGATACGCTCCGTTTCCAGATAAGCCCCGCGCAATTGGCGGCACAGATCGTTGATCCGTAAATCCCGCTTACGGATATCGTCCGACAAGGTAGAGATCCCGGCGGCCTTCCGCGCCATGCCCGGCTCACGGAAAACACCGATATCATTCAGTTGCGCCTCAAAACCGGAGAGATGGCTCCGGTAACGGCTCAAGTCGATCACGCTATCCACCTCGTTCAAGGAGGTGATGATCGTCTGCTTGATATAATCCGCCTCCAAGCGTGAATTCAGCAAGACGTTCTGGATCGTACGGATGATATTCTGGTAGGAGCCGCTCTCCATCAAGGAAAAACAGGAGTAATCCCGTTTATTATCCGAGTTTCCGTAGAGGATATTCCGGTATTCCTCATACGTGGAGATCGCCCCGCTATACTTGATACCGTTCTTATCGAGCACCGAGCGGATACGATCCGACGGATAAGGCACTCCCTCCTCGTCGATAAAAAGATCTGGACGGTACGGTGAGGCGATAAAGCGGTAGCAGATACGATTCATCGTCTTATAGCTAAGTACCGTAAACCAACCATCCTCTCTCGCAACCTCGTAGATGATCGAGGAATCGGCATAAGGGAAATAATAATCCTGATACGATTTCTTCTCGACCGGGATTCCGAGCCGCTGCGTATCGGCGTTGTAAAAGAAAAGGATCGCACGGAGTATCGTACTCTTCCCCACTCCCTGCGTTCCGATTAAATGTATATTTCCATCCAGCTGCACTTCCGAGTAACGGATAGCGGCGCTGTTTATGAATATTATTTTATTGAGATATCTCATCTTCGTTCTTTATGTTAATACTATGGATCATCTTCGTGAGGTAATCCCACGAGGAGAGCACTTTCCACGTCCCGTTCATATCGCTTACGCACTCGATAAAGCCCTCTTTCGTCATCCTGTCTAAGATGGTATCGAGGATATCCTTGCGTTTTTCCTTGCCTCCGGTATGTTTTTTCAACCCGTCCAGCTTCATCTCCAGATCCATGTCGATACGGGAACGTACCAATATCTCCGCCGGCGAGAAGGTGAAACCGGGCCCGAAGGCCGTATCGTACGTACAGAAGAAGTCCATGATATCGATCCAAGCGAAGAAACGCTGGAGCTTTTGCTCCAAGGTAGCCCGAGGCTCCTTGCGGGAGAAGTAGAAGTAATTATTCCCCTGCTCCAACACGAAATTGATATGTGAGAAATAATCACGTAAACGCTCAAAATTATCTTCTACGACCGAGAAGAGTGTCCTCAACTCCTTTACACTTGTATTCGAGCACAGAAAATTACCTTTCGACAGGTAATCATAAATCTGTGCGGTCTGTACCGGTAAATTATCTATCATCCTTATTATTATTGTTTTATTTTATCCAATTGTAGAGACGGGGTACGCCCCTGTCTCTACAACTGGATTCTTTGAATAATGGCATATTCTACATGCTCCATATGCCCAAAACGGTCTGTTATCTCCAACTCATTCTCATAGAGGGAGAGCAAACGGCAAAATAATGTAACCTTCGCCTCGAAATCCATCTCTCGGTTATATGCATAGCCCATCACGAAAGAGAACAAATCCCCTCCGGTCCGGCTGAACATATCCATCATCTTCCGGGTATTGATAGCGGCCTCCCCCACCTCTTGATTCTCCATCTGCTCGGCGGAGATCACCCCCAGCTCCTGCCGGTGGATCACCTTGTCCGGCCGTATGCCGTCGGCCACCTTCAAGATGACATCCAGTGCCTCGTCCGTTTGCAAATAAGGAATGGAAACCTTGAATAAGGTAGGCTGCACGCCCTCCAATACCACAGAACGCTCCGCATCTACCACCTCCCGCACGTTCGTGTTCTCCTGTAACTCAAACTGCTCCCGCAGATATTTGATACGACGCAGCTTACGGGTAAAACCCACCTGCGTACGGATCTGGTTCAAGTAATCAATGATATCCTGTTGGGAATGGATCAAGCTATGGCCGGCGCTCAATAACTCCGTCTTCAACTCACGGGCGATCGTCAACAGCTCCTCGTCCGGGGCTTGGGCGAAAAAGGGAGTCCGTTCCCGATCCAGCAGCTTCTCCACTTCCACGATCAGGCGGTTGATCTCGATTCGTTTAGCGTCCAGATTCTCCAGTTTGGCGATCTTCACCTTATAGCTCGGCTCGTTCTTGAACGTATTATCGATCACCCGTTGCAAGGACACCACGTTACGTACCAAGATCTTCCCGATCTTCCGCAAATGCGCCTTGACCGATCGCAGATAGCCCAGCTTACGCAAATCGTTATCCTCCTTGCTATAATAATCGATCAATTGATACACCAACTGGATATTCTCATCGATCACCGAGGTAGAAATCTCCTCATTCGCCTCCAGAAGCAGCTCATAGAAAGAGAGATAATGCTCATCCATCTCGATATAAGGGCCGTTCCTGCGGATCACCTCACGCTCGATCAAGATATTCAATTTATTCTCATCGATAATATCCAACGCATAATCATAGCGAAACGGTAATGATTTTCTTTTCTCAAATAAGACCTCCAATAGGTCCTTTCCCAGATTTAGCGTGTTCGTTATATGGGGTATTGAATTATATATGTACATCCTAAACAATTAAGGACACAAAGGTAATAAAAATACAAGTAACCCTTTTTTCTCCGTGATGAAAAAGGATTTCCATCGTAGTGAAAAAGCTTTTTCATCACGGTGGAAAAAGTTTTTCACTACGATGGAAAAAGAGGAAAATCACGAACAGTTATCAATCCGCCGGATACACAATTCCCAACTGCCGGCGTACTTCATCGATAATCTCCAATGTAATCAAAGAATTATCAAGGCTATTGATTTCTGACTCCCGCTTGCCAGACAAGACGAGGTTGATAAATTCCGCTACCTCATAATAGTACTCATCCTTATCGGCGACCACGCTTAGGTCTTCCGGAACCGGTTCTGGGCCTTTTCCCATCGCCGGAGCTAAACGGGGGGAATACGTCACTTTATGGATGATATTGATCCGGTCTAAGGTCAAGTTCCCCTCCTCTCCTTGTATCTCGGTAGGCAAAGCGGAGTTAGCGATCTTAGAATAAAGCACCGTGGCGTTCATCCCCTCATACAAGAAATTCACGACCCCTTGCCCGTCCGCTCCCGAGGACAGGACTATGCCCGAGGCATCTATCTTCTTTGGACGACCAAACAAGACAACCATCGGATAGACCGTATAGATACCAATATCCATCATGGCCCCATTAGACAACTCCGGCTTGAAAGCATTCAACACGATTCCTTCCTTGAACTTATCATAACGGGAGGAATACTGGCAATAGCAGGCGAAATAACGACGAACCGTACCTACACGCCCCAGATTCTCTCGTACAGCAAGGAAATTCGGCGTAAGTGTAGGCTTCATCGCCTCCATCAACGCAACATTATATGTACGGGAAGCCTCGATCATCGCACGTACTTCTTTCGCATTGGAAGCGAAGGGCTTCTCGCAAAGAACATGCTTGCCATAACTCATGCAAAGAATACTCTGGGAGGCATGCAGGAAGTTCGGAGAGGCGATATACACAGCATCGATCAGCGGGCTTTTCGCCATCTCCTCCAAGGAGGTAAACGTGTACGGTATATTATGTTTCGAAGCGAAAGCATCCGCCGTTTCCTGAGTTCTCGAATATACAGCTACCAGTTCAAAACGCTCATCCTGCCGGGCTCCGGCAATTACCCAATCACTTATGAAATTGGTTCCGACTACACCAAAACGTACTTTATCCATATTCTATCGTATTATGTTCTTTATTTACAAATGTACGATTTCTATTTAACATAAATACTCCGTGGAAATGTTATTGTATCTATAAAAAGGATAAGTCACAGGAACTTTTTCGCGACGACGCTGTTTAATCTATACAATTTAAAACCGTTTTAAAACTAAATCAAGTATGAAAAGAATTGTATCTTTTATCGTCGTTCTCGCTGTCGCTATGTGCGGGCTGACACAAGTAATGGCTCAAAAATCCATAACGAGGGAAGCCCAAAAAGTAGAGAGAGAAATCAAGAAACAAGAACGTCTGGCACAAGATGCCGTAGAAGGCCAAGAAGAGTTTAACACCGCTGTACAAGCGATCAATAATCAATCATTCGTATTGGAGGCTAACAACATACAACCGATGAACGGACAGGTATTCTACGTGAACTCAAATACGAACTTCGTATCTTTGAATGACGGACAGGCCATGGTCCAGATCGCATCCAACTCTCCGTATCCCAGTCCTAACGGATTAGGTGGAATCACCGTACAAGGTAACGCCTCCAATATCCAAACCAAGCAGGATGACAAGGGCAATGTTTATCTGAACATGAACGTACAGGGTGTGTTTATCTCCGCTACCGTCAGCTTGATGCTTACCAACGGAACAAACAACGCAACGGTTACCGTAGACCCGAACTTCTCCGGTAGAAACTTGAGAATGACCGGTACCCTACTTCCGTACTCACAATCGAACATTTTCCAGGGAACAACATATTAATCATGTCCAACTTTTCTATAATAAGGAAGGCGATGCTCCGTGAGGAACATCGCCTTCGAACTATTTATATATAGCCTTATCTCTTATTTACGGAAAGGAGCCTTTACCACTTGAGCCTTCAAGTTCTTATTACGCACCTTGATAAAGATATCCGTACCCGCTTTTGCGAACTCAGGTTTCACGTATCCCATACCGATCCCCTTCTTCAATACCGGAGACATCGTACCGGAAGTAACCACGCCGATCACGCTTCCTTCCGCATCAGCGATCTCATAGCCATGACGGGGAATTCCCTTTTCCTGCAACTCGAAAGCACACAACCTACGGGTTACGCCCTCTTTCTTCTGACGCTCCAATTCCGCACGATTCGTAAACTCCTTACCCTCGGCGAACTTCGTTATCCAGCCTAAACCTGCCTCGATCGGAGAAGTCGTATCATCCAAATCATTTCCATACAAGCAGAAGCCCATCTCAAGACGCAATGTATCACGTGCTCCCAAACCGATCGGCTTGATACCTTCCGGCTTACCTGCCTCGAAGATAGCATTCCAAATCGTCATCGCGTCACTCGGATAGAAATACAACTCGAAGCCACCCGCACCGGTATACCCCGTGTTGGAGATAATCACGTTCTTGTAACCGGCAAACTCACCTGTCACGAATGAATAGTAAGGAATAGAAGATAGGTCAACCGGAGTAAGACGTTGAAGAACCTCTTGCGCCTTCGGTCCTTGGATAGCCAATTGAGCCGTACGGTCGGAAGAATTTTCCAACTCGGCACCTACCGTATTATGGCTTACGCACCATTCCCAATCCTTATCGATATTACCGGCGTTTACGACCAGCAAATATTTCTCCGGCTCGTAATGATATACCAAAAGATCATCCACGATACCTCCCTTGTCATTCGGGAAACAAGTATATTGAGCCTTGCCAAGCGGCAAGACAGAAGCGTCATTAGAAGTTACACTTTGAATGAAAGCCAAGGCGTTCGGGCCTTTTACCCAAAACTCGCCCATGTGGGAAACATCGAACACACCTACACCATTCACTACAGTCATGTGTTCGTCGATAATTCCGGAATATTCGATAGGCATATTGAAACCTGCGAATTCGTGCATCTTTGCACCCAAGGCGATATGCACGTCGGTAAACGGAGTTGTTTTCATGTAATTATTGCATTTAAGATTTACGAGCCGAGAGCTCTATGATTTTTATAATTGTTTCCATACTGTTCTCCAACGAACGAACGGGCAAGAACTCATAACGTCCGTGGAAATTCAAGCCTCCTGCGAAAATATTCGGGCAAGGTAATCCCATAAACGACAGGCGGGCACCATCCGTACCTCCCCGGATCGGTTTCACGATCGGTTCCACCCCGACAGAGGTCATAGCCTCGAACGCCAAATCAACGATATGCTTCTGGGGCTCTACGACCTCGCGCATATTGTAATATTGATCCCGAAGCTCCAAATGCGCACATCCCGGATGTGCTTCATTCATCTTATCCACCAACGTATGAAGCAATTCTTTCTTCTCCTCGAACAACTTCCGGTCATGGTCACGGATGATGTAAGATAGAGTAGCTTCCTCGACCGAACCGGTCATACCGGTCAAATGGAAGAATCCCTCATAACCAGTCGTATGCTCCGGACGTTGCTCGGCCGGCAACCAAGAAGCAAACTCGATCGCACGCAAGGAAGCGTTTTGCATCTTATCCTTGGCGTATCCCGGATGTACGTTCAAGCCCTTGAAGATAATCTTAGCGCCGGCGGCATTGAAATTCTCATATTCCAACTCACCGATTTGTCCACCGTCAATCGTATATCCCCAATCACAACCGAATTTCTTCACGTCGAAATGATCGGCACCCTGTCCGATTTCCTCATCCGGGGTAAAAGCGATACGGATCTTACCGTGCTTAATCTCCGGATGATCTTTCAAATATTGCATAGAAGCAACGATAGCGGCTACACCTCCCTTATCATCGGCTCCTAATAAAGTCTTACCATTCGTTACGATAATATCCTGTCCCTTATAATCGGAAAGCTCCGGGAACATCGATTGAGACAGTACAACATTCTCTTCCGCATCCAAGACAATATCCCCACCCAGATAAGTCACAATACGAGGTTGAACATTCTTACCCGACATATCCGGACTCGTATCCAAATGAGCGATAAAACCGATCGTAGGGATTTTCTCGCCCGTATTAGCCGGCAGAGTAGCCATTACATAACTATTCTCATCCAAGGAGATCTCCTCCATGCCGATCACTTCCAGCTCTTTCACCAAAGCCTCGGCAAAGACACGTTGTCCCGGCGTACTAGGAGTCGTACCCGTCTCCTCGCTCGACTGGGTATCGAACGTAACGTACTTTAAAAATCTATCTAAAACTGTCATAACTTACTCTTTTTAGCCATTAAAACATTGCAGGCATAAAAGTAAGTAAAGCAGGTTACATAACAAAAAAATAGCGAAACAAATTGTTTCGCTATCTCATATTATCTCAAAAAATGTCATCAAAAACAGCTTGAACCATCGAAGCAGTGCGTACAAACCTTACACTTAGGCAAGCCGATCGCCTCCACCAAGGTTTCCAGCGTATTAAACTTCAAGGAACTCAACCCGAAACGCTCGGCGATAATCCCAACCATCTTCTTATATTCCGGAGAGTCTGTCGTAGCGTATTTATCTAGATTCTTATTCTCATCCCCTTCCAGTTCCTTGATAATCTGGCGAGTTATCAATTCCAGAGGGCTTTTGGAAGAAGTGAAACCGATAAACGGACAACTATAAATCAATGGGGGGCAAGCGATACGCATATGTACCTCTTTCGCCCCATAATCATATAAAATCTTCACGTTATCACGAAGCTGCGTACCACGCACGATCGAGTCATCGCAGAAAAGGATACGTTTACCTTCCAGCATCGCACGGTTCGGTATCAATTTCATCTTAGCCACCAAGGAACGCATCTCTTGGTTGGCCGGGGTAAAACTACGAGGCCACGTCGGTGTATACTTAGCGATAGCCCGATGATAAGGCACCCCCTTACCTTCCGCATATCCCAAAGCCATACCCACTCCGGAATCCGGTATACCACAGGCGCAATCCACCTCCGAGTCATCCTTCTGCCCCATCTTATATCCACTCATAAACCGGACATCCTCCACATTTTTACCCTCATAGCAAGAAACAGGGAATCCATAATATACCCAAAGGAAAGAGCAGATCTGCATCCCTTCATTCGGTTTACGCATCTGCTCCATACCATCGGCACGCAAACGAACGATCTCGCCCGGGCCTATAAATTTCTCGATCTCATAATCCAAGTTCGGAAAACTGCTGGACTCGCTGGTCGCCGCATAAGCCCCCTCTTTCCTTCCGATTACGATCGGCGTACGCCCCCATTTGTCACGGGCAGCGATAATACCATCCTCCGTCAGGAGCAACATGGAGCAAGAGCCCTTTATCTTATTGTAAACATTCTCAATGCCCTCCACGAAGTCCTTTCCTTGTGTAATCAGCAAAGCGACTAACTCCGTCTGATTCGTTTTTCTTGAACTCAATTCCGAAAAATGCATATTCGCCTTCAATAACTCATCCTCCAATTCGTCCAAGTTATTGATCTTCGCTACCGTCACGATCGCGAATTTTCCTAAGTGAGAGTTGATAACGATTGGCTGCGCATCCGTATCGCTGATAATACCGACCCCGGCATTTCCTTTGAATTTAGGAAGCCCCGGTTCAAACTTGGTGCGGAAATAAGAATTCTCCAGATTGTGAATCGAACGCGTAAATCCTTCTTCCTTATCGTACGTAGCCATACCGCCTCTGCGGGTTCCTAGATGAGAATTGTAGTCCGTACCATAGAATAAATCCGTAATACAGTCTCCATTAGAAATAGTTCCGAAAAAACCACCCATTGTTTTTTTATGTTTGTATTTATGTTTGAGACCGCAAAGTTACAAGTTTATTTATATATGTTCCAAAATTTACTTCATAACGTTTATTATCATCGGCAATAAAAAAAGGATATCCTTTTCGGGATATCCTTTTCCTTATTCTTTGGTCGCAGAAACTTAAGCCTCAGCAACAACTTCTTTTACAGAAACAAATGATCTGTTTTCTTTTCCTCTACGGAAAGTAACAACGCCATCTACCAACGCATACAACGTATGATCCTTACCGATACCTACGTTCTCGCCCGGATGATGAACCGTACCTCTTTGACGAACGATGATGTTACCAGCTTTAGCAACCTCACCACCAAAAAGCTTAACACCTAATCTTTTACTTTGTGATTCACGGCCGTTCTTAGAACTACCCACACCTTTTTTATGTGCCATTTCTTTTCTTCTCCTTTAAACGTTAAGCAATAACTTCTTTAATACTCACCTCAGTGAACTGCTGACGGTGACCGTTCAATTTACGGTAACCTTTTCTTCTCTTCTTGTGGAATACCAGCACCTTGTCACCTTTTACCAGCGGAGATAATACCTCGCATACTACCTTTGCGCCCTCTACAGTAGGAACACCCACTCTTACCTCACCGTTGTTATCTACTAACAACACCTTGTCAAACTCCACAACAGCACCGCTTTCTGCGTTCTGAATGTGATGAACGAACAATTTCTTGCCTTGCTCAGCCTTGAACTGTTGTCCGTTAATTTCTACGATTACGTACATCTGTCTTAAAATCTTTTAAACAGGTTAGGTCCCGGGGGTGGGCTCCGTCTCCAGCTCCACTTATTTACCCTCTGCGGAAAATCGAGTGCAAAGATAGAGGTTTTTATTTAAAGGACAAGGGATGAAGGAAGAAAAAAACTGACGCTGTTCTAATTCTTGTTTTTTATTTGTCATACCAAACGTATTCCAGTCATTAATGCTTCCCTTGCTACCGGTGAGTCCTCGTGATCACCTATTATATCAATCTTCTGATCTCCCAAAAAGTATTTCAAACGAGCCAACATCCTGATACGAGCCAATACGCCTTTTCGCTCCGAGGAACCACGTACAAGCAAATCAATATCCCCTCCTTTCTTCTCATCATTTATACGAGAACCAAAGAGATAGATCTCCACTCCCTCACCATAAATTTCCTTAGTGGCACGAAGTATTACTTGTATTTCTTTTTTACTTAAACGCATATATTCATATACATCCTTCTTAAGTACAAAGAAGAATGTTTTTATTTCCCCAACCCATGTTTTCTTGAACAAAATTTATCCTGTTGAGTGCTTACAAAACAAAATCGGGAAGATTGGTTATAATACTGACCTTCCCGATTACTTTATTTCCAAACACAGAAAAATTCTAATTATCTTAAGATATCAAAAGAGACATGCAGAAAATCCTCTGTAGTCTCGGGATCATATGCTCGGTCTTTCGCCTCAAAAACAACACTCCCCGGAACAAAACAAATACAAGTATGATACATTCCTTGAGGAACCTGTATCCCTGAACAAGATCCACCAGCCTCTAAAACAAACTCGTCAATCTTATTTCCCCTCGCATCATAAAACACTTCACGTACAGCCCCCCCCGACAAACGATTACCGTCTCTGACGTTTCTTGATGTCGATGTATCGGTATCACGGTCTCTGGCATCAGGACATTCAGCATCCGCTGCGAGGTATCCTTCCCAGCCACGGTTCTCAAATCATAATGCATTCGTTTTCTTGGTGAGAAAGTCGCATCCAATAAGATCTTATCAAACAATTCATTACTCAGCTCCATACATTCCATTATCATTTAAAAGCAAACACAAATGCTCCATACATTTATAGAGTGCCATCATTCAAATTTTCATTATTTGATCTAGCATAACTATACAAAGATGTATAGCTTGGCTGTTTATATGGCCAAGCTTTTTTTGTAAACAGGTCTTTAAGGGGTCTAAATGGCCGGAACTTCAATTATGGCAGAAAGCGTGTCCCGTGACAGGGATGCGCTTTCTTGGTAAACCTGCTCATTTTCTAGTAAGCCATAAAACATAAAGGTGTCAGTAGATTTTTAGTGGGGATTATTTTTTATATTAGTGGAATG
>ERZ778512.243-NODE-243-length-55493-cov-13.369332_pt1 | contig 55493 bp, 57 predicted proteins | sample MGYA00510346_ERZ778512 | MGnify/ENA primary metagenome ERZ778512 (study PRJEB29527, sample SAMN07138962) | mouse gut metagenome | material: feces | host: mouse | place: China:Nanjing | collected 2016-01-25 ...
AAAGCAATTTAAGAGTATAGACTGCCACACGTGATAAACACGCTCGCAATGATAGCAGAATCGTAAATTAAATCAATCTACTTGCAGCATATAGTGCGGCGGTTTCGCTTCGTAGAATATTGCATTTTGGTGCGCTAAAAATGTGTTTATCCCGCAAGATTTCGCGTTCTTTTTGACTAAATCCCCCCTCGCAACCAATCATTAAAGGCATTTTCAAAGAATCCACTAAAGCCTCACCACCAAAGTCTAAAACTGCAAAATTTGGGTAGTTTTGTAGCACTTCCTCCATATTTGAGAAAATTTCAATTTCTAATCCTATTAAGCGTCCGCATTGCTCACAAGAATGATTTAAGATTCTCTGAAGTCGCTTGAAATCTAGCTTAAATTGTTTTTGGGAATATTGCGCATAAAAAAAGGTAACTTTGGCTAAATTGAGTTCATTGAGCATAGGAAGTGTTTTTTCAATATTTTTTGGCTCTATCATTGCCCAAATCAAATGCCCTTTGGGTGGATTGTGGGGCGAGATAATTTGGATTTCTTGCAAGGTAAGTTTCGCATCTTTTTTGTTGATTTCTGTAATTGTGTAGCGACAGAGTTTCAAATCACGTCCATTACACAAAAAGAGTGATTCTGATTTGTGCGTTCTGCGAGAGTGGAAAAGGTGGTGATAGGTTTCATTTTTGAGCGTGATTTGTGGCTCTCCCGCATTTTGATAAATGATAAATTGCATTTAAATGACCCAAAGAAGTAGAATCGCAAAAAAGCTCAAGTCTAAACTGTATTTGAGCTTTGCCCAGCGAAAAAATGCTTCGCGTTTAGAAATGTCGGCTTCTACTTTAATAAGTTTTTGACGCTTATGACGTAGGATTTCAAGCCCAAAACAAACAAGCCATAGTGCAAGCATTGTAAGGATTTTAAAATCCATTATAAATCCCAACATAGCCCAAATTACAAGCCCACTAAAAAGGCTTGCACTTAAGAAAGTATAATATGCAGGCGCAGTAACAGCAAGGGAGCGAAGCCTTTGCGTGTGGGATTCCTTGGTGAATAAACAAAAAAGATTCCAAAGAGGTGGCAAAAGCAGTGGAAAAGATAAAAATAGATGTATAAAAAGTAGCTGTTCTCCAACAAATTCCATTGATGACTATCCTAAAATTTACGCGAATTGTAACAATAAATGTTTGCTTTGTAAAGTAAATGTGGAATCTTGAAAGCGGAATATGTTAAGATTTCTTGTCGCAGAATATTCTTAATTAGGAGTGCAGAATGTGGATTTTGTTTTCACCAAGTGAGAAAAAATGCTTAGAACACAAAAAAGCGCAAGAAAAACAAGGCGAGCCATTTTATCAAGATTTCATTTGCAAAGAAAGCTTAGAGGAAGCTTTAAAGGCTTATCAAGAATTTTTACAAAGTGCGAAAGAATCGGAAATCCAGCAGCTTTTTGGTGCCAAGCATCTTGTTTTAGAGGAGTTAGCTTGCGCACAAAATTTAATGGAGTCTCCTTTATTGCCTGCTGTTTTACGCTATTGTGGTATTGCATTTAGTGCGCTAGATTTTGAGCATTTGCGACAAGAATCGCAAGATTATTTAAAGCAGCATTTATTGATTTTTTCTAATCTTTTTGGACCTTTGCGCGCGATGGATAAAATTCCTTATTATGATTTAAAGCAAGGTGAAAGTTTTGAAAATAAATCAGTAAAATTCAACACGAAACAATTTTATCTCAAAAATACAAAAAAAATTTGGGAATATCTCTTGGAATCCGCAAGTGGCAATCCAAAAAAATCCCCAAAATCTTTGGAAATTTTAGACTTACGTGCGGGATTCTACCAAAAATGTTTTAATGTAAATAAACTGCCTATGTATTTGAATGCGCAAGAAAGTGTGGTGTATGAGCCGATTTTTGTTAAAAATGGTAAAGTGATTAGCCATTATGCTAAGCATTATCGTGGTATTTTGCTTAGGGCTTGCGCGATAGAGAAGCTAGAGTGTTTGGTAGATTTGGAGAATCTCTATCTTGAGGGGTTGGAGTTAGAATCTGCACAAAGAGTGCAAGAGGACAATTTAAAACGCGTTGTTTTGACTTACACACTTAAAAATGTATGAAAAAGTGTATAATATGCGCTATTTTATTTTTTAGGATTGCAAATGAAATTTTGTGGAAAAAATGTTTTAATCACGGGAGCCAGTAAAGGAATTGGTGCAGAGATTGCAAAAGTATTGGCAAAAGAGGGTTTAAAAGTATGGATTAATTATCGTTCCAAGCCAGAACTTGCAGACGCTCTACAAGAGGAAATCCAAAAAGAGGGTGGAGAAGCTGCAGTAGTTTGTTTTGACGCAACCAAAGAAGAGGAGTTTATCGCAGGAATGAATACGATTCTTAGTAGTGATGGTGAATTGGCATTTGTAGTGAATAATGCAGGAATTACAAACGATAAACTTTCTATGCGTATGAAAGTTGAAGATTTTACTTCAGTGCTTGATGCAAATCTCACTTCAAGCTTCATTGGCTGCAAAGAGGCATTGAAAATTATGCGCAAACAAGGTTATGGGGCGGTTGTGAATATTGCTTCTATTATTGGGGAAATTGGTAATATGGGGCAATGCAATTACGCAGCAAGCAAGGGTGGAATGATTGCGATGACGAAGTCTTTTGCCAAAGAGGGTGGAAGTAAAGGAATTCGCTTTAATTGTGTTACTCCGGGATTCATTGAAAGCGATATGACAAAAGCTTTAAAAGAGGAGATTAAACAATCCTATGCTCAAAACATTCCATTGGGAAGATTTGGTAAAGGAGAAGAGGTTGCAAGTGCGGTGGCATTTTTGCTTTCTAATGGTGCAAACTATATCACAGGGGAAGTCTTAAAGGTTAATGGTGGATTATATATGTAAGTAACTTGAAAAGTTTTTGAAATTTTTAAGAAAAACTCGGTTACAATACTGACTTATTGAAATTTTTTAAGGAGATAGTAATGGCAATGTTTGATGATGTAAAAGCAGTTGTAGTAGAGCAACTCAATGTAAATGAGGGTGAAGTAAAGCCAGAATCTAAATTCGTAGATGATTTGGGGGCAGATTCTTTAGATGTTGTAGAACTTGTAATGGCATTAGAGGAAAAATTTGAGATTGAGATTCCTGATGAGGAAGCAGAAAAAATCCAAACCGTAGGTGATGTTGTCGCATACATTGAAAAATCAAAAGCTTAAAATAAAGCAAAATTAACTTAGGTGCGCCTTTGGGTGCGCTTGTTTAAAGTTTTTAATTTAATAAGGAGAAATATGAGACGCGTAGTAGTTACCGGGATAGGAATGATTAATGCTCTCGGATTAAATAGAGAAGATTCTTTTAAAGCTATTGTAGATGGAAGATGTGGAGTTAAAACAATCTCCTCTTTTGATGTCTCGGAATTTCCTATAAAAATTGCCGCAGAAATTGCGAACTTTGACCCCACTTCTGTAATGGACGCAAAAGAAGTCAAAAAGGCAGACCGCTTTATTCAACTAGGAATCAAAGCCGCTAAAGAGGCAATGCAAGATAGCGGTTTGCTAAATGGTGAAGGGAAATTACTAGACAATGTAAATGCAGAGAGATTTGGTATGAGTTCTGCTTCTGGAATTGGAGGTTTGGGAAATATTGAAAAAAACTCTGTGATTAACTTTGAACGCGGTCCTAAACGCATTTCCCCTTTCTTTATTCCCTCTTCGCTTGTGAATATGTTAGGAGGTTTCATTTCTATTGATTATTCACTCAAAGGTCCTAATCTAGCAAGTGTTACAGCGTGTGCGGCTGGCACGCACGGAATTAGTGAAGCGGGCAAAACGATTATGCTAAATTGTGCAGATAGAATGCTAGTTGTCGCAGCAGAAGCTGCGATTTGTGGCGTTGGAATCGGTGGGTTTGCTGCAATGAAAGCCCTTTCGGATAGAAACGACGCCCCAGAGCTTGCGAGCCGTCCTTTTGACAATGAGCGCAACGGCTTTGTAATGGGTGAGGGAGCAGCAGCATTGGTGCTTGAAGAATATGAAATTGCTAAAGCAAGAGGGGCAAACATTTATGCAGAGCTTGTAGGATTTGGCGAAAGTGGAGATGCAAACCATATTACGACACCTGCACCAGAGGGTGAAGGGGCTTATCGCGCAATGAAAATGGCATTACAAATGGCGGGGATTCCGATTGATTATGTCAATGCACATGGGACTAGCACGAAATATAATGATTATTATGAGACTTTGGCTCTTAAAAAAGTCTTTAATGGCGCAGTGCCGCCTGTGAGCTCTACCAAAGGACAGATTGGACACTGCTTGGGCGCAGCAGGGGGTATTGAAGCTGTCATTTCTCTTATGTCTTTGCAAAAAGGAATCTTGCCACCAACAATTAACCAAATCCAAAAAGACCCAGATTGCGATTTAGATTATGTTCCAAATACTGCACGAGAAGCAAAGATTAACGCATTTATGAGCAATTCTTTTGGTTTTGGCGGAACTAATGGGGTTGTGATTTTTAAACGAGTATAAATTGTGGCAACTTATTTAGATTTTGAAGTAAAGATTAAAACAATCCAAGAAAATATTGCAACTGCACAATTAAAAAATGATACCCCAGCAATTGCGATTTTGCAAAAAGACTTGGATAAAGAAGTAGCAAAGGTGTATTCTAATCTTTCGGATTATCAAAAGCTTCAATTAGCACGCCACCCCGACCGCCCTTATGCAATGGATTATATCACATTGCTTTTAAAAGAACCACTAGAGATTCACGGGGATAGACACTTCAAAGATGATAATGCCATCGTTTGTTTCTTGGGAAGAATTGAGGAGCAAAAGGTTATGGTAATTGGTGAGGAAAAGGGTAGAGGAACAAAAAATAAGCTCCAGCGAAACTTTGGTATGCCAAATCCGGAAGGCTATCGTAAAGCGTTGCGCGCCGCAAAAATGGCAGAAAAATTTGGAATCCCGCTTCTGATGTTTGTAGATACTCCAGGAGCTTATCCCGGAATCGGTGCAGAGGAGCGCGGACAGAGTGAGGCGATTGCAAAAAATCTACAAGAATTTAGCAAGCTAAAAGTGCCGACAATTTCTATTGTAATTGGCGAGGGAGGAAGTGGAGGTGCGCTTGCAATTGGCGTGGCAGATAGGCTAGCAATGATGCAATATTCTGTGTTTAGTGTGATTTCTCCAGAGGGTTGCGCGGCGATTTTGTGGAATGACTCAAGCAAGATTGAAAGTGCTACACAAGCCCTTAAAATCACTCCAGAATCCTTAAAAGAATCTCGTCTCATTGACGCAATTATCCAAGAGCCTCAAATTGGCGCGCATAGAGACAAGGAAAGTGCAGCTCAGGCAATTAAAAATTATTTTTTGACTACCTTAAAGGAAATTCAAGCAGATTCTAATTATTTGCAGAATCGTTATAACAAGCTAATGACTTATGGGAGTTTTCAATAATTTTTATGCAAAAAGCTTGCATTAGGTAAAAAGTTGCAAGAGATTCCAAAGGTCGCAATTATTGGTGCAGGAGCAAGCGGAATCTTTTGTGCTATGCTACTTTTGTCCTTTGGAATCCCGATTGTTTTGTATGAAAAAAACAAGACTTTAGGCAAAAAACTCCTTGCCACAGGGAATGGACGTTGCAATATCCACAATCAACACACTAACTCAAAACATTATCAAACTTCAAGCTTTACCCCAAAAGAGATTCAAAGCATTTTGCAAACTTGCAGTTTTGGAACATTTGCAAAGACTTGTCAAAAGCTTGGAATCGCATTGGAGATTTGCGAAGATGGTAGGGTTTATCCGCAAAGCAATTCCGCAAAATCCGTGTTAGAAGTCTTTGGTGATATATTAAAAGATTCCAAAAATTTCACAATGGTTTTGGAAACTGAAGTTTTGGAATTATGTCAAACACAAGGGGGATTCTTGCTGAAAAGTGCGCAAGGACAAGAAAAGTATTCTTGCGTGGTGCTTGCTTGTGGAAGCGAAGCTACACCAAAACTTGGAGGAAGTGATAAGGGGTTGGAATTAGCTAAAAATTTGGGATTAGAGATTGTTCAAACTTACCCCTCTTTGGTTTCTTTGAATATAGAGTCCCCATTGATTTGCGCTCTAAGTGGTGTGAAAATCAAGGCAAAACTAACGCTCAAAAAAGCCAATCAAACGCTTGCTGAAGTGCTAGGAGATGTGCTTTTTACAGATTATGGAATCTCGGGATTTGGGGTGTTGGACATTTCCTCTTATGTGAGATTGGAAAAAGATTTGACGATGATTTTGGATTTTTTGCCAAGTTTTGAGGAAAGAGCATTGGAAAATCAGCTTGTAAATCTTGCAAAAACCTATCCCAAACGGAATCTTATTTCTCTACTAAGTGGATTTTTGAATCCTAAAATCGCCAAAGCTTTTGCGCAAAATTTTCATTGGAATCCTAAAAATACGAAGCAGTTGAAGCAATTAGTGTTTAAACTGAAAAATTTTGAGCTTAAAAATCCAACAACAAAGGGCTTTGAAAATGCAGAAGTAAGTGGAGGAGGTGTGAGCGGAGAGGAGATTAATCCCAAAACTATGGAATCCAAAAAATATTCAAACCTTTATATTGTTGGGGAAATGTTAGATGTTGTTGGGAATCGCGGAGGGCATAATCTCGCCTTTGCTTTCTCCAGTGCGTGGGTGTGCGCAAGGGCAATCAGGGCAAAATGTCTGCAATGACGCAGTGGCAGATGCTTTGTTTTTTCATCATTGCGAGGGTTTGCCTGAACAATCTATAACCTATAATCTCACTTTTAAGATTCTATAATGAGGGTTTGAAAAACTCGCAAATATCCACTTCTAGGATTTCTGCAATCATTAAAAGATGCTCAATATTGAAATGCGCCCCTCTGTAAAACCTCTCTGCACTCGCGACAATGCTTACACTTTTGTGTCCAAGTCGCAAGGAGAGTTCAAGCTGGGATATGCCTTTTTCTTTACGAATTTTTGCTACATTTTTGCCTATTTGTCGGTGTTTTTCTTCTATACTTTGTTGCATAAAACCTAGCCTTATAACACTTTATATTTTTATAAGTTTAGATTCTTTATAATTCTTTTTCAATCGTTTATGAAACAAGGCTTTATAAAACTTTGTGGAATGAGCGAAAAATAATAAGGAGGTTTTATGGAAAAGACTATTATTGACAAGAATGGACATTCAAATATAATTAACGCAGATAAAATTAAATGCATCAAATCAATGGCTACAAAAATTATTGTTCATTTTAATTCTGGGCATTATTTGACTATTTTAGGTTGTCAAAAAAAGAGCAAGAAACATTGCTAAAACAATTAAAAGATGAGATAACAACAGAAATCCACACACAATGTAGCGTGAAATTTCCACTCAAGCAAGTCAAGTAATAGCAGCCTTAAATAAATAGGCGTTGTGGAAGTAAAGTTGAAAGTAAAGGAATCTCATAATCTTGCAGATTTGACGATTAAACTAGATAATGTGCATTATATAGACAATTAGGATTCTGTGATGAAAAAGAGATTTAATAGGCTTATTGCTTTTAGGAAATGTGGGAATGACTGATTCACTCAATATTAATGCAAGAAGTATGCAAATTAAATGCTTCGATTCCTCCCACTGCGTGTGGTAAGGTTGCAAATATATTGATAAATAGAGGCAATATTGCAATATTAAGAAAGCAAGTGAAATTTATCAAAATATTCGTTTTAATTTTGATTTTAACAAGGAGAATGACCTAGTATATGCGGCTTTCTTTTGCGAAAAGGCTCAGGATTCTTAAAGCAAATAGGCAGTAGTGAATCGGCTAATATTTGTGTGATGAGAGGTTTTTTATATCAAGGTGATGTGTGTCTAAAAGCGAATAAATCAGAATATTGCGCTTATGTCGGATATTTTTTGGAAGCTTCATCTCAAAAGCCTGAAGTGGCATTGTCTTATTACAAAAATTGTGTGATTTAACATGGGATTGCAAATCTTACAAAAATCTAAAAAGACAACTTGGAAAATAGGAGGAAATTATGAAAAATATTTTTGTTGGTTACTCTTTTAATGGCATTATCGTTTTTTACAATAGGGTGCAGTAGTGGTCATTATGGAATTACTTATAATACAAATCCGATAGGTGCGAATTTAGTTTGTGGCGGACAGAGTAAAGGTTATACGCCTGTAACTTTATATTATACTTTTGAAAATGACAATTATAATACGGTAGAATGTGAAGCAATATGGATAAGTGGCGCAAGGGCTACATTCCAAAACTATTGGGGTGATGTGGTAGAAGAATATCCCCAAGGCGTCCGAAGCACTCTACAAAGACCAGATTATCCAGATTTAGATAAAGATATGCAGTTTGCATTTCAAGTGCAGCAAATGAAGCAACAAGAGGAAATGCAACGACAACAAATGGCAATGCAGCAAAGACAAATGTTATCACAACAACTAGATGAATTAAATAGAAGTATATGGGAACAAAATAGAATGCAGCAAGAGAGTTTTGACAGAAGCTTAGAGTATTGGAGGCAACAAGACCAAGAGAATTATCAGAACCAAATGCTATATCAAATGCAAAATTTAAATAGAAATCTAAACAATTTGAATCATAGCCTCTATTGATTTGCTTTTGCATAAGTATGAGCATTTTTACAAAAATATTCGCAATGGTAAAATAATGTATTGTATCATTAGGTATGTTTGATTATGGATTGCCAAGAAAACCTAGAGTTTCTCTCAATGATAAAAGGGCAGAATCCACTTGCGCAAAGTTATAGATTGCCAAGTAAGTTTATAAAATGCTTGTAATAACGAGTGAATAACGATTATAGAATCTTGCAATGACAGGATTATCCCGCATCGCCCTCCACCGCAATTCCATATTTTGCGAGATTAAAGTAATTCTCATCTACATAATAAATATTATGGAATCCCTGCTGTGCAAGCTGTGTGCCAAAGTCCGCCGCAGTCGCTCCGCTATGGCAATAAAGCAGAATCTTTTTATCAGCATTTTCTTGTGCGATAAAGGCAATGCGTTGCAGGGATTCCACATTAATCGCGTTTTGAATATGGCTAATGAGAAAATATCCCCTCCCACGCAAATCAATCACGATAAATTCATTTAAATCAATCTTTTCTAAATCCGCAGGTATCGCTAAACTCTGATTTTTAATATACATTATTTGCCTCTTGAATTTTTATAAAATTTTGTTAAAATTAACAAATGAGAACGATTTATTATATCACAAAAATGCCTCCCGATTTGCAAAGATTTGGTAAGGAATTAAAGGAATCCATTATAATTTTGCCACTTTTAGAGATAAAAACACTTTTGGATTGCGCGGTTTTAGAGAAATTTTTTTCGTGCGATTCTTTGATTTTTACTTCAAAAAACGCCATTTTTGCGCTAAAGAAAAATTTAGAATCCTTGCCTAATACAGTAGAGGCAATGCAGAGGTGGCGGAATCTGCCTAGTTTTACTCTAGGTAGCGGCTGTAACGAAGCCTTAAAAAGCTTAAACCTTAAGCCTTTCTTTAGCGCAAGTCGTGCGTATGGCGAGGAGTTTGCAAGAGAGTTGATTCCACATTTGCAGGGCAAAAAGCCTCTCTTTATTCGGGCGCGTAAAATTGCTTCAAAGCTTCCACAAATCTTAGCAAGCGCGGGAATCTCGCTACAACAATCTATTCTTTATGAAACTTCACCGCGCCAACTGCAAGAATCGCAAAAAGAACCTTTGACAAGAGATTGTGTAATCTTTTTCAGCGCACCCTCGCATATTAAAGCGTTTTTGCTTAATTTCGCTTGGGATTCTAGTTTTATCGCATTATGTATTGGGGAGACGACGCAAAAATGTGCAAGAGAGCTTTTGGGGGCAGAAGCAGAGATTTTGCTTTCTCCCAAAGTTAGCAAGGAAGCTGCGTTGGAGTTTGCAAGGACGCTTTAGGGATTCCGACTTTGTAAAGCAAAGTTGTGATAGAATCCACAAAAACACAGGGAAATTCACAAAATGAAAAAGCTTAACCTCAAAACGGCAGCAATTCCAAAATTATTTTTAAGTTATTTTTTGCCCTCACTTATTGCTATGCTTGCTCTTTCTACCTATTCCACGATTGATGGAATCTTTGTGGGTAAGAAGCTTGGAGAAAATGCGTTGGCAGCGATTGGAATTGCTTGGCCTATTTTTCCGATTCTTATTGCTTTTGAATTGCTCTTTAGCGTGGGTGCTGCGGCAATGGCTTCCTATTTTTTGGGACGCGGGAAAGCCTTTCGTGCGAGGATTGTGTTTAGCAGTGTGTTTTATTTTGCATTAAGCACAAGCCTTATTGGTGGGATTGTGTTGTATTTTTATAGCGATTCTATTGCACTAATGCTTGGTAGTAGTGCGACACTTTTGCCACTTGTGCGGCATTATACCGAAGTCATTTATCTTGGGGCATTCATCATCATTTTGCACCCGATGTTAGATATTTTTGCAATTAACGATAAACAGCCAGTGCTCGCGATGATTGCAATGATTGTAGGTTCATTGGCAAATATTGTGCTGAATTATATTTTTTTATTTATATTAGAGCTTGGAATCGCAAGTAGTGCATTAGCCACATTGCTTGGACACGGGATTGGAATGTGCATTTTACTACAACATTTCTTGCGCAAAAAAGGAGATTTATATCTCATCAGGACATTTGATATTTACGCGCTTTTAAGTGCAACTAAAAATGGAATCCCACAAAGTAGTTCAGAGATTAGCGTGAGCATTATGATGTTAATCTTTAACCATACGATTGCAGAAATTGCGGGAGATAGAGGAATCGCAATTTATAGTGTTTTAATGTATGTGGGGATTATTCCTTTTACGATTCTGCTTTCTATGGCGCAAGGTGTGCAACCCATTGCAAGTTTTAACTATGGTGCAGGATTAATGGAGCGCGTGCGAAGAGTGTTTAACTTTGGTTTAGTTTTTAGCTTTGGAGGTGGAATCACACTTTATTTTTTGACTTTTGTTTTCTCTCCTTTTTTGATTGCTTGGTTTTTGCCAAATGACATTGCAATGCGTGATGCAAGCTTGTTGAGTGATACACAAAATGCAATGAAATTTTATTTTTTGGGCTATATTTTGTTGGGTGTTAATATTGTGAGTGCGATTTTCTTTCAATCCATTCAGCGCACGTTCAGTTCCTTTGTGATTACTTTTTCCTATACTTTACTTTTTGCGCTTTGTTTTGTGATGATCCTACCTAAAATGTATGGATTTAATGGTGTGATTCTTTCTTATCCATTGGGAACTTTATGTGCAACTTTTGTTTCTTTTGGAATCATTTTATATGAGTGCAAGCAAGGTATTTTGAAAAATTATTAAAAAATTATAAAAATTTTGTTTTATATATTAGATTTTATCAAACTACAAATATATTAAGTGTAATATCAATTTATTAAAGATTATTCAAGGTTAATCTTTAAAATTTTAATTTTTTACAGAATGAGGTTATCATGGGAACTAGAAAAGAACATGACTTTATCGGTGAGTTAGAAATTGACGATTCTGTGTATTATGGAGTGCAGACTTTTAGAGCTGTGGAAAACTTCAAAATGACTGGAAGAACGCTCAAAAACTATCCTTTTTTTGTCAAGGCGTTTGCACAAATTAAAAAAGCAGCTGCATTAGCAAACAAAGAAGTAGGAGTGCTTGATGCACAAAAAGCAGATGCAATTGCAAAAGCCGCGGATAGATTGATTAATGGTGAATTTATTGACCAATTTGTCGTGGATATGATGCAAGGAGGTGCTGGAACATCTACTAATATGAATGTTAATGAAGTCATTACTAACATTGCATTGGAAAGTATGGGACATAAAAAGGGAGAATATCAATATCTTCACCCTAATGACCATACCAATTTGGGACAATCCACGAATGATACCTATCCAAGCTCTATCAAAGTTGCAACTCACGAGAAATTAGGACATTTACTTGAGGCAATGGAAGAGCTTAAAAAAGAGCTTGAGAAAAAAGCAAAAGAATGGAAAGATATTATCAAAATGGGACGCACAGAGTTAGAAGATGCTGTACCAACAACACTTGGAAATACATTTAATGCGTTTGCAAGTTATATCAAAAGCGATATTGCAAAAATCAAAGCAGCAAGAGAATCTATGGCGGTGCTTAATATGGGTGCAACTGCGATTGGAACAGGAATCAACTGCCACCCAGATTATAAATTTGTCGTAGAGAAAAAACTAAAAGAAATCACAGGAGTAGAATTTAAGCCTGCAGAGGACTTTATCGCTGCGACACAAGATACTGCGGATTTCGTGCATGTCAGCGGCGCACTAAAAACTGCTGCAGTGAGACTTTCTAAAATTGCAAACGATATAAGATTAATGAATAGCGGTCCTAGATGCGGACTTGGCGAAGTGAATTTGCCAAAAATGCAGCCCGGAAGCTCTATTATGCCCGGCAAAGTGAATCCTGTAATTTGCGAAGTTGTGGGAGAGGCTTGCTATGAAGTCATCGGAAATGATGTAACGATTATGCTTTGTAGTGAAAGAGGAGAGTTTGAGTTAAATGCGTTTGAGCCCGGTATTGCCTACGCACTTTTTAATTCTGTAATAGTTTTGGAAAATGCAATGAGAACTTTAGCTCAAAAGGCTATCAAAGATTTGACTGCAAATCCGGAAGCTTGCAAAAATGCAGTGCTTAATTCTATTGGAATCGTAACAGCGTTTAACCCTGTGTTGGGCTATGAAAAATCCGCTAGTATGGCAAAAGAAGCGTTGCAGACAGGCAAATCAGTAGCGGATATTTGCTTGGAGAGAGGATATTTACCAAAAGAAGAGATTGATAAAATCTTAGACCCAAAAAATATGCTAAATCCACAAATGAAATCAAAAAAATAAGGAAAAAGAATGGAAATGTTAATGCTTATTCTGCAAGTGATTGTGCTGCTTGGCGCGATTTTTGTAGGGATTAGACTTGGAGGGATTGGAATCGGTTATGCCGGTGGTTTAGGTGTTGTGATTTTAGGGCTTTGCCTTGGTATGAAGCCTGGTGCGATTCCATGGGATGTTATCTTGATTATTATGTCTGTTATTGCAGCAATTTCTGCAATGCAGCTTGCAGGAGGCTTAGATTATTTAGTGCAAATTGCAGAGAGAATCTTGCGTTCCAATCCAAAATATATCAACTATCTTGCTCCAACCGTTACTTACTTCTTGACAATTTTGGCGGGGACTGGGCACACTGCATTTTCTATGATTCCTGTTATCGTGGAAGTAGCAAAAGAGCAAAATATTAAACCTTCTGCACCGCTTTCTATTGCGGTAGTTGCAAGTCAAATCGCAATTACTGCAAGCCCTGTAAGTGCGGCAGTTGTATATATGACCGGTGCGCTAGAGCCACTTGGTTGGAGTTATCCACTTCTTTTGGCTATTTGGATTCCAACTACATTTATTGGTTGTATGCTAACAGCGTTTGTGGTTACAATGTTCTCAAATCTTGACTTGAGTTCAGACCCTGTATATCAAGATAGATTAGCAAAAGGTTTAGTAAAACCAGCAGTAGGTGCGCAAAATATGCAACTTAAAGAAGGTGCAAAACTTTCTGTTGGGATTTTCCTTATTGGCGTTTTGGCTGTTGTTTTGTATGCGACTGCGATTTCAAAAATTGGTGGCAAACCTGTCTTTATTGAAAATGTTGTCGTGCCTAGAGATGCAGCGATTATGAGTTTTATGCTCGGGGTAGCGACTTTTATCACCATTCTTTGCAAAATTGAAGTAGGTAAAATTGCAGAGTCAAGCGTATTTAAATCTGGTATGATTGCGTGTGTGTGTGTGCTTGGTGTTGCTTGGCTTGGAAATACATTTGTAGATGGTTATAAAACACAAATTGGTGAATTGTCTAGCGATTTGGTTAAACAGATTCCAGCTTTATTGGCAGTTGCTTATTTCTTTGCGGCTACCTTGTTGTATTCTCAAGCAGCCACTGCAAAAGCAATTACACCTGTGGTGATTACAGCTCTAGGTATTAGTGTTGCAAATCCGGGCGATTCTTATATGATTGTTGCTTCTTTTGCTGCGGTTTCTGCTTTGTTTGTATTGCCAACTTATCCTACATTACTTGGTGCGGTGCAAATGGACGATACAGGTTCAACAAGAATCGGGCATTATATCTTTAACCACGCATTCTTGATTCCCGGCGTTTTAGCGATTGCCTTTAGCGTTATCTTAGGATTCGTTGCAGTTGCTTTTGTATAAATTCTAAAACTCTCAAGTTTCCCTTGAGGGTTTTTTAAGCTTTTCACTTTCATTCTACTTCTCTTTTACAATTCTATTTACCAACTATTTACTTTTTGATTTAAGTCAAGGAGTTTTGTAGAAAATAAAATTAAAATAATGTCCTTGAATTTAGAATCTTTGAATGATTTTGGATTCAAAAAATACTAAAAGGAGCGTCTATTGAACGGTAAAGAACCTAAAAAACCGCTCTCATTTGTCGCTTTGTTGTTAGGGGTTTTGTGTCTATTTGCTTGTATTATAGGGCTATATACTTTCTATAATGCAAAAGGTATGTCATATTTCAGCAATGAAAGTGAAGCTTGTAATAATTGCCATATTATGAATGATGTTTATAATGATTGGTTGAAAAGCTCGCATTCAAAAAAGATTGCTGGAAAACCACGTGCAACTTGTAATGATTGCCATTTACCGCATAGTTTTGTAGAGAAGTGGATTGCAAAAGCGGAAAGTGGAATAGGGCACGCGTATGCATTTACCTTTAAACTAGATGTGTTGCCAACAAATTTGAGTGCAACACAAAAATCTAAAGGAATGATTCAAGATAATTGCGTGCGTTGCCATAGCGAAATGGTGAGTAATGTCGTGAATCCTACGACTAATCCACACGGGAATGAGTCTCTTAGTTGTGTTTCTTGCCATACAGGCGTAGGACATAAACGAGGTTTTTAAATTATTTAGGAGGTTAAAATGCAAAAAAAATCGCCTTTAATGCCAATTTTGGTGGTGATTGTTTTAATTGTGATTTCTGGAATGCTTTGGCTAAACTCTGATATTAGCAAGAAACAAGCAGAAAGCACAGGTGGGCTAAGCTCTAAGGGCTTTGTAGAGATGAGTGATGAAAATCCAACTTTTGACTATTGGGGCAAGAATTTTCCGGATTATTTGGATATGTATTTGACGGTAGAAAAGCAAGCTCCTATTTCAACAGAATTTGGTGGGAATTTGGCGTATTCTAAATTGATTCGTTATCCACAGCTTACGATTCTTTGGGCGGGCTATCCTTTTAGCATTGACGCAAATGAGGAGAGAGGGCATTTTTGGATTCAAGTAGATCAAATGGATACAGCAAGAAATAATAAAGATTTTCTAAATGCACATGGCTTTGCAGGATTTGGCGGACAACCTACGGCTTGCATGAATTGTCATAGTGGTTGGAGCCCTTGGTTACTTAAAAATGTTGGAATCGGAAATACCCCAGAGGAAAAATGGATTTCTTTTAACTCTACGAAATATTGGACGATGATTAAAAATGTCCCAGCAGTCAATGGAATTGAGCCAAACTCTGAAGCACATAGCGGACCGCATGGCGGTAAAAGAATGGGGGTAACTTGTGCGGATTGTCATAATCCAAATGATATGCAGTTGCGTTTAACGCGTCAGGCTGCAATTAATGCACTTGTAAGTCGTGGTTATGAAAAAGACCCTGTAACAGGAATCAAAGCAAGTCGCGATGAAATGCGCACACTCGTTTGCTCACAATGCCACGTAGAATATTACTTTAAACCAACAGGCACAAAAGTTAAGGTGATGGGAGAATCTATTGCGAATGATTCTACACAAAAGTGGTGGAATGGCACACAAAAAACTTATGATGAGTTTGATTCTTGGAGAAATGGCAACGAGCCCACTGAAATTGAAGTTGCAGGCTTAGAATTGGTATTTCCTTGGAGTGCTTGGAAGAAAAATGAGCCTTTTAGAATTGAAATGTTTGATGAGCATTATGAAAAAGTGCGTGATATTTTTGCCCAAGATTGGCAACATAAAATCACTAAAGCCCCGATGTTAAAAATCCAACACCCAGAGACAGAGCTTTTTAGCGGTGGTGTCCATGCAGCAAATGGCGTAAGTTGTGCGGATTGTCATATGCCCTATAAGCGCAAAGGAGCGAAGAAAATGACAGAACACAATATCACCTCTCCATTGCAAGATATTAACGCTGCGTGCAAAACTTGCCATACACAAAGCGAAGAGTATTTAAAAGCGCAAATTTTTGATATTCAAAAATCCATTGCATTTGATTTAAGAAGTGCAGAATATGCAACGGTTAGTTTAATTGAAGACATTAAAGTTATGCGTGAGAAACTTGGTGCATTGCCTGCTTTTCAAACGGATGGCAAAGTAGATGATAAAAAGATTTCTGCGGCTTTAAAAGAGCCATTAGAGCTTCATCGCAAAGGACAAATGAGAGGCGACTTCGTGGGTGCGGAAAACTCCACAGGATTCCACAATCCAAGAGAGGCAAGTAGAATGTTACTTCAAGCAGTTGAAATGGCTAGAATGGGGCAAACAAAACTTGTTGAAATCGCAAATGCAAATGGAATCAAAGATTTTAAAACCTCTAATTTAGGTTTCGAGGAGATTCAAAAGTATAATCCGGGTGAGATTATTTATAAAGTGGATTTGAATGGACATAAAGCAGGAGAACGTTATTATAAACACGAAGAAATCAATGGTCCAGCTCCAAAAGAATTAATGGAATTGGATAAAAACAACAAACCTTATAACTATAAGGTAATTGATTCTAAAACTTCTGCGTATTAATGCTTATTCCCAAATGCTTTAAGGCATTTGGGAATTTAATCTTTTAACTGATAAATAATAGGAATCTGCAAGCGCACATTATTTGTATAAACTGGAAAATCAACCGAAGCTCTTTGTATGGTTTGGAGCGTATTTTTATCCAAAATCTCATATCCTGAACTTTTAATAATTTTTAAATCCTTTAATTGTTTTTGTTGGGTCCATAGGAATTCCACCAAAACCTTTCCTTGTATGCGTATTTTTCTTGCTTGTCTTGGATAAGTGGTGGCACTATCAATCGCTAATTTTACAGCTTTTAAAAAAGGATTATTGTCTTTGCCATAGGAGAAAAATTTCGTTTCTGTTCCGCTTGTATTTGAAGGAGATAAGGGGTTTGTGTTGTTTTGAGGTTGAGTGGTTGTTTGGTTTTGAGAAAATGATTTGTCTCTTATGTGTTTGTGTTTTTTATGTATTTTGTGTTTTTTTGGAATTTGTTTCTTGTTTTCCATATATGGTTGTTGTGCGGATTGTTGAGGGTGAGCAATATAGGATTGTGCAATAAATTGTTGCATACTAAGCGTAAAATTTTCTTGATTTTTAGGATTAATTTTAAAAATTAGGAAGTAGTTAAAAAATCCTATGACTAAAGGTAGAAAACAAAGAGTTGTTAAATAAAAAGCTTGGGCTTTGTGAGTTGAAAGTGCATTCATTGGTTTTTCTCGGTAATGATTTGAAAATTCTCGTGATGATTTGTTCTTAAAATATCAATGATTTGCACAAAACTATTAAAAGTTGCATTTTTATCACTTTTGAGTTCCACAATTGTTTGTTTATCCAAAGTATTAATTCTTTTTTGAATCTCCTCAAGTGTGGTTTCTTTGTCTTCCAAGTAATAAACATCTTGTGCGTTAATAAGGATTTGGATTTTGTTGGAATCATTAGAAGATTGCATACTTGAATCAGATTTAGGCAATTCTATTTTTATCTCTCCGTGCGCAATAAAGGTAGAAATGCTCAACACCATTGCAAGTAAAACTAAAATGACATCAATAAAAGGAACAATATTTAGTCCCTCTGAATGTTGAATTTTTAACATCGTGGATTCTTTGTATTTGCTTTATAATCATTGTTTAAGAGGCTGACTTTTCTAAAAAGTGCGTTGTAGCCAATAAGAGATGGAATCGCAACAAGTAGCCCAAGTGCAGTGGCTTTTAATGCCAAAGAAAGCCCCATTACAATGGATTTGACATCAATATTTCCACTAAGTCCCATATCGTAAAAGGTAATCATAATGCCAATCACTGTGCCAAGCAGTCCAACATAAGGAGCATTAGAATAAATAATATGCAATGTTGTGAGATTTTCTGTAATGGCTGCTTCAAAGTTTTCTTGAGTGTTGAAGTTTTTTAGCTCAAGTTTTCTAAAAAACAATAGCCTTTCAATCACGCACCAAAGAGCTATAAATGCCATTAATCCAAGAATTGTAAAGATGAGAATATCCACATAGGATTTAAGAATTTCCATAAATTTTCCTTTCATAAAAGTAATTTTCAAAATTATGAAACTTTAAAGCTTATAAAATAATAAAAATGATTATTATTAGTTATTAATGCAAGAAAAAAGCAAAATTTATTTTAATTTTAGTAATGATTATTATAATTTTGAATTCAATTTTCAAATAAGGAGAATAATAAGGAAATGCGTAAAATTTTTTTAATTTCAGCTGGAATATTAATCAGCCAAGGAAGTTTATTTTCAAAGACAGAGCAGTTTGTTTTAGGGGATTCTGTCGTGAGTGCCTCTGGATTTGAACAAGATATTAAAGAAGCTCCTGCAAGCATTTCTGTGATTCCTGCAGAAGAGATTATAAATCGTCCTATTAGGGATTTGGGAGACATTGTGCAGGAGGTTCCGGGTGTTTCTACGACAATCAGCAAAACAGGGGGTACAACAATCCAAATGCGCGGTATGGCGTCTAAATATACTTTGATTTTGATAGATGGCAAACGCGTGAATATGGACGCGGGTTTTGATGGTAATGGGTTTGATTCTACAAGTGGATTTATTCCGCCTGCAAGTATGATTGAACGCGTAGAGGTGATTCGCGGTCCTTCATCTCTCATCTATGGAAGCGATGCAATGGGTGGGGTGATTAATATTATCACCAAAAAGAATCCAAGTGAGTTAAGTGGAACGATTGCGCTTGAAACAAGATTGCAAGAGCATCACGATACTTGGGGGAATACCTATGGAGTTAATGGTAATCTTTTTGTGCCTATCAATGAACAATTTTCTGCAAACCTTAGAGGTAAAGTGTATTATGGCGAAGGAAATTATTTCTATCAAAAAGATATTCCCGGGTATTTACCCACTAGCACGAATCCTTACACAAGCCATTCCCCAACAGGTTATCGTAATATTTCAGGCGGTGGGCGCTTAAACTATCTTTTAGATGCACAAAATAGTTTTTATGCGGATTTTGATTACGGATTTCAACGAATGGGTAGCTTAAATACTTCTTCCGCACAAGTTACAGCCGTGAGGGAATATCATCGCTATAATGCGATTTTAAACCACGATGGAAGCTACGATTGGGGTTCTATTAATAACTATATCCAATATCTCAACACACAAAAAATTCCACATAAAGATGTGAATTTAGGAGCAAGTGCAGGCACTCCAGATAGAACAAGACTGGTTGATGATTCTAATATTATTTTAAGCTCTTCTTTGAAAAAGGATTATGATTTTGGTGATAAAGGTGCTTTGATTTTAACTGCGGGACCTTATTATAAATACGAAAGACTTTTTAATCGTGATACGAAGTTTGATAAGGATTCCAATCAGTTTGCGCTCTTTGGTGAGGGGGAATATTTCTTTAATGAATATATTTCTTCTACTGCGGGATTACGAGTGAATTATGATGATTTTTACAAAGAGTTTTTCAATCCAAGATTCTATGTTAATACTTATCCGACAGAGTGGCTTACCTTAAAGACTGGAATCTCTAGTGGATTGAGGCTTCCAGAGCTTGCCACACGTTATGATGGGTTATATGATGTGAGTAGCAGTAGAGCAGGTGGAGATATTGCCTCATATGGAAACAAGGATTTGGAAGCAGAGGAGAGTTGGAATTATGAGTTAAGTGGAATCGTAGAGTTGCCTTTGGCAACTTTTACGATTACAGGATTCTACACAGACTTAAAAAAGGCAATTAGCACGCAAAATTATTTAAATGGCACAATGTTGCCAAGCGGATATGGAGTGTGTGGATACGATTCGTGTAATATTTATGAAAACATAGACAAAGCAGTAGTTTCGGGTGTAGAGGTTTCATTGAAAAGCAAAGCACTTTTGACCTCTGTGATTCCTAATGGAATCTATGCGGATTTTAACTATGCTTTAACAGAAACAGAAAAAAAGAGCGGGGCGGACAAAGGGAGTGATTTAAACGATGTGCCAAGACACAATCTCTCCGCAAAACTCTCCTACAAACAAAGCAAATGGGATACTTATGTGCGCTATGTTGGAAAGCTAAAAACTCCAACGACGAATGCACACACTGCAAATATTGGTCCGGGAGCGTATTATAAAGATATGCATACGGTAGATTTGGGAGCAAATTATCATTTTAATAAAAAATGGACTTTGGGAGCAGTGATTAACAACTTACTAGATGAAGACTTTGTGGATTATGTAACCTATCAAGGTGCGAGAGGATTGTCTTATACGAATAATTATCAAAGAATGATTCCAGGTAGGAATCTTTGGCTTACTTTGCGCGCAGAATTTTAAGGATAAAAAATGATAAAAAAGAAATTGATTTCTAATAAAACTTGGATGCAAATCCATTTGTATGTGAGTTTGTTTTTTATTCCTATGGCTTTAATTTATGCAATTACAGGTTCTTTTCATATTTTTGGTGTGCGTCAAAATGCGGGAGCGGAGATTGTAGAGGTTAAGGTGGAATCCCCAATTATCAAAGGAGAGGAACAACGAATCATTTTAGAAACGCTTAAAAAAAATCATCTAAAGATTCCACAAAATACAGACCTGCGTTTTTTTAGAAACTCATATTCTATGGGAAACTTAAAGTATTCTGTAACACTTTCAAAAGATAAGGCAGGGAATCCCATTGTTCGCAGTGTAGAGAGAGGCTGGTATGGAGTGCTTTTGATGCTACATAAAGCAGCTGGGAAGTGGTATTTTGATATTTTGGCTGTGGGATTCTCTGTGGCACTGATTGTTCTTTATTTGTCAGGGCTTTTTCTGACTGCATTTTGCAAGCGAAATTATTTGAGTGCTAGTATAGTTACGATTCTAGGTTTTTTGGTTACAGCTTTGGCAGTTGCTTTAAGCTTGTAAGGATTTTTGTTTTTATGGTTTGTGTCTTTAAGAAGTGATTTAAGTGCAACAAAACGATTGATTAATTGAATGGCTTTTGGTTTCATTAATTAAATATTAAAAATTTAAAGGTAAAATTTCAAAAATTTTCAAATTAAGGTTAAACATGAAAAAAATTCTTATGGGTTCTATGGTGGCATTTGCTTTGTTGCAAGGTGTAAGTTTTGCAAAAGATTATGCAAAAGTAAATGGAAAGTCTATTACTGAAAAAGATATTGCGCCTTTAATGCGTTCTTTACCTGGTGTGGCGTTTGAGCAATTACCAGAAGATGCAAAAACACAGATTATCAATCAAGCAGTGGAGCGTAAGCTTTTGATAGAGCAAGCCAAAAAAGACAAAATTCAAAGCTCTAAAGAATACAAAGATGCCCTTGTGGCTATGGAAGAGGAACTAACTCTTGAGGTTTGGACACGCAAACAAATAGAAAAAATCAAAGTTACAGATTCTGAAATTACACAATTTTATAATCAAAACAAAACCAAGTTTGTTCAACCTGAAATGGTAAAAGCAAGCCATATTTTAGTGGCTAGCGAAAATGACGCAAAAGCAATCATTGCAGAGCTTAAAAAAGCAGGCAAGAATACAAGTGCGCGCTTTAATGAAATTATTAGAGAAAAAATGCAAAATGGTTCCGCAAAAGATGGAGGGAATCTAGGATATTTTGCCAAAAATCAAATGGTGCCAGAATTTGCTAACGCAGCCTTTAAACTTAATAAAGGCACTTATACTGCAACACCAGTTAAAACACAATTCGGTTATCATGTGATTTATGTAGAAGATAAAAAATCTTCTGGCACATTGTCGCTTAATGATATAAAAGGGCAAATTGAGCAGAATCTAAAGATTAAAAAATTACAAGAAAATATCAAAAAAGAGGGCGAATCCTTACGAAAAAAAGCAAAAGTTGAGATTTTTAAATAAGGAATCCCAATGTTAGTTTGTGGAAATACAATTTTAGAAAAGGCAAATAAGGAAAATTATGGCGTAGGTGCTTTTAACTTTGTAAATTATGAAATGCTAAGTGCGATTTTTGAAGCAGCGAATCTTAAAAATTCTCCCATTATTGTGCAAGCAAGTGAGGGTGCAATTAAATATTTGGGCATTGAAATGGCAGTAGGAATGGTGGAGATTCTCTCTAAAACTTATCCACATATTCCTGTAGCATTGCATTTAGACCACGGAACAAGTTTTGAATCTTGTGTGAAAGCAATCCGCGCAGGATTCACTTCCGTAATGATCGACGCAAGTCATCATTGTTTTGAGGAAAATTTAAAAGAAACCAAAAAAGTTGTGGAGGTTGCACACATTGCAGGTGTAAGTGTAGAGGCAGAGCTTGGACGCTTAATGGGGATTGAGGATAATATCTCCGTAGATGCAAAAGATGCGTGTTTGGTAAATCCCAATGAAGCAGAAGAGTTTGTAAAAGAATCCAAAGTAGATTTTTTAGCTCCAGCCATTGGCACAAGCCACGGAGCTTTTAAGTTTAAAGGTGAGCCAAAATTAGACTTTGACCGCTTGATTGAAGTAAAAAGACGCACAAAGATTCCATTAGTTTTACACGGAGCAAGTGCGATTCCACAAAATGTCAGCGAAGCATTTTTGGCAAGTGGAGGGGATTTAAAAGGAAGTAAGGGCGTGCCTTTTGCATTTTTGCAAGAAGCGGTAAAGGGCGGGATTAACAAAATCAATACCGACACAGACCTAAGAATTGCATTTATGTCTGAAGTGCGACGCGTAGCAAATGAGGATAAAACACAATTTGACTTAAGAAAGTTTTTCGCTCCTGCAAAGGCATTTATGGTGCAAGTGATTGCGGAGCGTATGGACATTTTAGGAAGTTCTAATAAAATTTAAATAAAGGAATACAATGGCTTATTCAATGGGAGATTTGAAAAAAGGCTTAAAAGTTGAGTTAGAGGGGATTCCTTATAGAATCACAGAATATCAGCATGTAAAGCCCGGCAAGGGTGCAGCATTTGTGCGTGTGAAAATGAAATCTTTTTTAGACGGAAGAGTATTAGAAAAAACATTCCACGCGGGGGATAAATGCGAAGAACCGAATTTGCAAGAACGTTCTATGCAGTTTTTATATCACGATGGCGATTATTTTCAGTTTATGGACAACGAAAACTACGAGCAAATCGGTTTGAGTGAGGAGCAAGTAGGAGAGGTTGCAAAATGGATGATTGACGGAATGGCAGTTAGTATTTTGTTTCATAATGGTAAAGCAATTACTGTGAATGTGCCGCAAACTGTGGAATTAAAAATCACAGAGACACCTCCAAATTTCAAAGGCGATACGACAAGTGCAGGGAAAAAACCTGCCACGCTTGAAACTGGTGCGGTGGTGCAAGTTCCTTACCATGTATTAGAAGGAGATGTAATTCGTGTGAATACTGAAACAGGTGAGTATTTAGACAAAGTTAAATAGGGAAAAGATTATGAGTATAAGGGTTTTGATTCCGCTTGGAAAGGGGTTTGAGGAGGTTGAGGCTGTTTCTGTGATTGATGTGTTAAGGCGTGTGGGTTGCGAAGTGATTTTAGCAGCAGTTGATGAGGAATCGCAAAAAACTTTGATAGCGGAATCCCAAAGCGGTTTAAAAATCGGTGTCAATGTAAAAATTACAGAAGTTTTGGCAAGCAGTCTTGATAGTATTGTGCTTCCTGGAGGCTGGGAGGGGACACAAAATCTTATCAAATCCAAAGAAGTTGGTGCGCTACTAGCAGATTTACACAAAAGAGGCAGAGTAATAGGAGCGATTTGTGCAGCTCCTTTGGCACTTTTTAAGCACGATATTTTAACTAATCAAAATTTTACTTGTTATCCTAGTATAGAGGAAAACATTGCAAATCAAAATTATATCCCTCATCAAGCTGTTGTCAAAGATGGGAATCTGATTACCTCAAGAGGTCCTGCTACTGCATTATGTTTTGGTTTTGCTTTGGCAAAAGAGTTGGTAGGAGAAGCAAAGACAAGAGAGGTGCAAAGTGGAATGTTAGCTTATGAATTCAACAAAAATGGGGTTGAATGAAAAAACATTTTTTTTCTAAGGATAAACCAAAAAAACAAGCAAATAATTTTGCCGATTATTTGCTAGAAAACAATCTAAAAACTACCGAAATCAAAGAAAAAAAATTTAAAAAACAAGTCTATTATGTGCAGTTTGCTATGAGTGTGGATTACCGCACACAAAATCAGCATAAATATGGTGAGTATGTGAGATTTGATTATCAGCCGAAAGAAAAGCTCTTTACACCTAAGACGAATATCCAATATGGCACGACTTACTCAAACATACTCTTTACACGTTATCTTACAGGGATTGCCAATTCCTTATCCCACGAATATTGTGTGATTGCTGCGTATAATGCAGGAAGTGGTAATGCGCTTAATGTGTTTGATAAGAATTGCACAAAAGTGGTGCAAAAAATTAATTCTACGACTTCTACTGAAGTTTATCGCAAACTCCGCACTTCTTTGTATCCCAAAGAGGTGCGTAGCTGTTTGCATACGGTAATGAATAGCAAAAAGAAATTCCAAACGAGTGGCACGCTTGATGGGGGACTTAAAAATGCGCAATCCGATAATATTAATAAGGTAATACAAAATATTGCTACATTAGAAACAATGCAAAAAAGAGTCGTGAGTTTTTAATGAATAGGATTCTTTGTGTATTTTTTGGATTATTGTTTGCAGCCTTGCTTAGCTTCGTGTTTGGTGGCTGTTTAATGGGTTATAGGGATTTAATCTATAACCCACAGATTTTAACAGAGGGAATCTCTAAAGAGCAAGTGATAAAAAAAGCCGTCAATTACGCACTTAATCCAAAACAGATTGAAAGTGATATTAAAAATTTACAAGCAAATTTTAAAAAAATTGTTACAACTTTGACGCAAAATGCTTCTAAAAAATGGGGAGAAAATAACACTCCTACTGCTTCACAAGAAGTGTATGTAAAATATACAGATTCCTATCTCTCCCGTGCGCAAGTAGATTTTAGCAAAGGTATCATTTCTGTAGCAACTCTAGATACAGAGAATCCCAAAGCAAGCCTCAAAAGAGCCATTGTAACGACATTGCTAACGCCAGAAGACCCAGAGGAAGTAGATTTATACTCTGATAAGGAAATTACTTTTAACAGCAAGCCTTATTTGGCAGATTTGGTAAAAGACAATGAGGGCAAAGCAGTGCTTTATTCTTGGCGCGCGAATCAGTATGCAGATTATTTAATAGAAAACAAATTACAAACTACAGAAATTACAGAAAATGGCACAAAGAAAAAGGTTTATTATGTGCAGTTTGAAATGGTAGAGGATTACGAGGTTCAAAGTGAGCATAAATATGGCGAATATGTTGCACTTTTTGCTAAAGAATACAAGCTAGAGCAAGCATTGATTTTTGCAATTATCAAAACGGAATCTAGTTTCAATCCTTATGCGGTAAGTCATATTCCAGCTTATGGGCTAATGCAAGTTGTGCCAGCAAGCGCAGGGAGAGATGTTTATAAGATGTTAAATAACAGAGATGGGATTCCAACAAAGGAAATGCTCTTTACACCTAAGACAAACATTCAATACGGCTCTACTTATCTCAATATTTTATTTACTCGCTATATCAAAGGAGTGAAAAATTCTTTATCCCACGAATATTGTGTGATTGCTGCGTATAATACAGGAAGCGGTAATGTGCTAAGTGTTTTTGACAAAGACCGCACAAAAGCGGTGCAAAAAATTAATTCTATGACTTCTGCTGAAGTTTATCGCAAACTCCGCACCTCTTTGAAATATGAAGAAGCGAGGAATTATTTGCATAAAGTTACCAATGCTAAAAAAGAATTTCAAATACAACAAAGTCATATGCAAAATGCGGAATCTCCAATTAATTCCATAGCAAGTTTAAGTCTAAAATAATCCAATGGAAGTGTATGAGCTTGTTCAAGCCCCAAGACCTTGTAGTTATCTGCCCAACTTGGAGGCATCTTTTCGTTATTTTTATATCAAAAATTGCACAGTTTATCTTTATTGCGCATTATTAGAGCGAGGTTGGAGAAGATTTGGAAATTATTTTTTTGTGCCAACTTGTAAAACGTGTGATGCTTGCATTTCTATTCGTCAAGATTGCGCGAATTTCGTGTTTTCTAAATCACACAAGCGCACATTAAAAGCTCCGCTTACCCTGCGAGTTTCTCGTCCAAGAGTAAGCGATGAACATTTGAATCTTTATGACAAATATCATCAAAAAATGCACGAGAAAAAGGGTTGGGATTATCAAGGAATCACATTAGATGCGTATTATGATACCTTTGTGAGAGGATTCTTGGAATTTGGTTATGAATTTGACTATTATGTGGAAGATAAATTAGTGGGCGTGGCGTATGTGGATATTTTGCCCGCTGTAATTTCAGCAGTTTATTGTTATTATGACCACGATTTTGAGCATTTTTCTATCGGCACTTATTCCATTCTTAAACAGATAGAAGTTGCAAAAAGGTATAATATCAAATACCTTTATCCGGGCTATTGGATACAAAATCATCATTCTATGGGTTATAAAGAACGTTTTAAGCCCTTTGAGATTCTTTGTAATCGTCCAGATTTGAATGAAAATCCCCTTTGGGTTAAGGAGTAATTTTGCATTATACAAATATTCTTTCTTGGTGTTTTGAAAAATTTGCGCATTTTGAATTTCCTCCAAAAATTCAGCAATGGATTCATTATACATATATCAAAATTTTTCAAGTGAATTTAGAGGAATTTGACACTTTGGCAAATTATCCTACACTTAATGCGCTTTTTACGCGTTCTCTTGTTAAAATGCGTAAGTTTGACCAAACTACCTTTCATCTGATTGCTCCTTGTGATTCTATTGTTATGGAGTTTGGTCAATGTCAAGAGGATTATGCAATGCAAATCAAAGGTAGAAATTATCATGTGAGTGATTTTGTCAAGACAAAGCTAGGAGAGGATTATTGTTTTGTCAATTTCTACCTTTCTCCAAGTGATTACCATAGATTCCACGCTCCTTTGAATCTAAAAGTCAAACATTTAGAATTTATTGATGGAAGATTGCATAGTGTTTGTGAAAAATCTCTTTTAAGACACAAAGATGTCTTTATCCAAAATAAACGCGTTGTGTTGGAATGTGAAGATGAGTTTGGAGAGCCATTTTATTTTGTTGCGATTGGTGCATTAAATGTAGGAAAAATTCAAATCAATTTCGCCCCAGAAGTCGTTCAATTTAAAACTTCTCAAATTTTGGAATTTAAGACGCCTATAATGCTGAAAAAAGGAGAGGAAATCGGAAGCTTTTTAATGGGTTCTACGATTGTTCTTTTGAGTAAAAATTGGCAATATGATTTAAGGATTAAAGAAAAAGTTTATTTTGGGCAATGTATTGCCAAGCACAAAACAAAAAATTCAAAAGAATCAAAGGAATGAAAATGAAACAAACGATTAGAAAATTATTAAATGAATTGGACGCACTGCTAGTTGCACATTTTTACCAACGCGATGAGATTGTGGAGATTGCAGATTTAAGTGGCGATAGTTTGGAGCTAGCACGCAAAGCAAGTCAAAGTGAAAAATCAAAAATTATTTTTTGTGGAGTTGGCTTTATGGGGCAGAGCGTAAAGATTCTAGCCCCACAAAAACGGGTTTTTATGCCAAAAATTGCCTGTTGTTCTATGGCGAGAATGATAGATGGTAGTTATTTTGATAAGTCTATCACTCTTTTAAAAAGTTATGGAATCGCAGAGATTTTTCCTGTTACTTATATTAACTCTAATGCGGAGGTAAAAGCCAAAGTTGCAGAGTTAGGAGGTGTGGTTTGCACAAGTTCTAATGCAGCAAAGATTTTGGATTTTGCCCTAAAACAAAACAAAAAAATATTCTTTTTGCCTGATAGATGTTTAGGGCAGAATCTTGCAATTCAAAATGGACTTAAAAGTGCGGTTTTGGGCGTGGATTCTATGGAAAAAATCAAAGAAGCAGAAATCATTTGCTATGATGGATTTTGTTCTGTACATCAGCTTTTTACGCCACAAGATATTGAGTTTTTTAGGGAGAAATTTCCAAACATTTTGATTGTTGTCCATCCAGAATGTCAGCCAGAGGTTGTTAAAATGGCGGATTTTGTTGGCTCTACAAGCCAAATTATAAAATTTGTGCAAAGCCTAGAAGAATCCCAAAAAGTAGCAGTTGGCACAGAATTTAATCTTGTCCATCGCCTAAGAAAACCCAAAAAAGGACAAGAACAAAACACATTCGTGTTAAGCTCTACAAAACCAGAATGTCCCACGATGAATGAAACCACTTTAAAAGATGTTTTACAATGCTTAGAAGCAATCAAGCAAGGCGAATCTTATAATGAGATTCTGTTAGAATTAGAAATTGCGAATCGTGCAAAAAAAGCATTAGATAAAATGCTACAATTATCTTAAAAAAGGAGCAAACAATGCATAAAATATTGTTAGATGATTTTTTAAAAGAAGTTCTAAAAGAGGACATTGGGCACGGTGATTTATACACTAGAATGCGAAACAATACACAAGTAGAAGCTTATATACTTGCCAAAGAAGATGGTGTGTTATCGGGAAGAATGTATATTGAGCGACTTTGCGAATTGTTAAATCTCAAATGTGAATTTATTTTTGATGACGGAATGGTTTTTAAAAGAGGTGAAAGGATTGTTTCTTTTGAGGGCAATATGAGCGAGTTGCTAAGTGCGGAGCGCACAATTTTGAATTTATTAGAGCATTCTAGTGGAATTGCAACATTAACACATAAATATGTGCAAAAGCTAGAAGGTACGAGTTGTATGCTGCTAGATACAAGGAAAACGCGCCCTTTGCTAAGGGATTTTGAGAAATATTCTACGCGTAATGGGGGGGCGGTGAATCATCGCTTGGGTTTAGATGATTGTTTAATGTTAAAAGATACACATTTGACACGCATTCTATCGCTAAAGAAATTCATTGATGATATTCGTTGCAAGACTCCAATTGTCTCTAAGATTGAGGTAGAATGTGAGAATGTTTTACAAGCCAAAGAGGCATTAGAAGCAGAAGTAGATATTTTAATGTGTGATAATATGGATATACAAATGATTCACGAAGTAGTCAAAATGCGTAACGAAATTGCTCCAAGTGTCTTGCTAGAAGCAAGCGGAAACATTACTTTAAGAAATATTAGAGAGTATGCTCAAAGTGGTGTAGATGCTGTATCTGTTGGCGCGATTACACATCAAGCAGTTTGGGTGGATTTGAGTATGAAAATAGACTAATGCGTGATAGAGAAAAGGTTTTTATTCACACATTAAAACAAAGTGGGGCGACTTTTGGAATCGGAGATGATGGGGTGTCTGTTGGGACATATCTCATCGCAAATGACGCATTCTTTGAGGATATTCACTTTAAAAGAGCTTGGGCAAGTTTAGAGGATTTGGTAGAAAAATGTTTTTTAGTAAATCTGTCCGATATTTATGCAATGAATGCGACTCCAAGTTTTTTACTCTTAACGCTTAGTGTGCCTGATAATTTTAAAGAAGTTTCAAAGTTGGCGCAAATCATAGGGGATTGCGCAAAAAAATATCGTATTAAAATCATCGGTGGCGATACGCTTGTAGGCGAAAAATTGCACTTTTCTTTAACGCTTTTGGGTCAAAAAAGACAGAGAACTTTGTTTAGAAAAGGAATCAAGCAAGGCAATATTTTGGGATATATCACCCCAAAAGGCGCGTTAAATCACGCTAAAATGCAATCCTTTGGGCAGAATCTTAAAATTTTAAAAAATTCCTTGCGATTCTGTCGCGATAAAAAAATCTCCAAATATTCACGCTTTGCTAAGCCGCTTTTATACCCTAAAATGTTGTTTGAGCTAAACAATATTGCAAAAGCGGGTATGGATATTTCCGATGGAATCTCGCTAGAATTGTCGCGTCTAAGTCAAGTGAATCGTTTGGGGTTTAAGATTTTAAAACAAAAGGGAGATTGGCTTTATTCTCCTGAAGAATATCAAATGCTTTATGCCATAGAGAGACGAAATCTCAAAAAAATGCAAAAAAAAGCTTGGAAGTTTCGCCATCAATTTGTGCCTTTTGCTGTTGCGATTCGTGGTAAATATATCGCCAAAAAGCAAAATTGGCACGAGTAGATTGCGGGGATTCTACTAAGGAATCGTGGCAATCCATAACGCCTTGTGCATATCTTACCAAAAATGGTGGTATCCACCTCTATTATAGCAGTTGCGATAGTTTTTGTTGCCTGCTTGACCATATTCGCCTCTATAGCCTCTATGATGACTATATCCATAACCTATTAATCCGCTTTCTCTTGCTTGAGATTCGCTCATTGTGTCTAAACGTCTTTGCACTTCCTCACAAAGAGCATTGTGGTGCTCTAAATATTCTTTGTGTGTCATATTGCCATACGCATTTTGGTGGGATTCTCTCAATCTATCGCGAAACACTCTTGCATCTTTGACTTTCATTTCTTGCATACGTTTATGAATCTCCATTCTATAATCAGGATAATCTTTTGGCGCAACTTTTCCGGATAACTTAATTAATTCTTCATTGCTTGCTTTGGAATAATCCGCCGCTAGTGCGCCCGAAATCAAAGTGCTAATCAAAGCAAGAGATAAGATAGTTTTTGTTTTCATTGTTTGCTCCTTAAAATTTTTTGAACAGCGGAATTATAATTTGTGAGTGTGAAATCAGTGTGAAGTTTGTTAAATTAAACAGAGGGGGCTGAGATTTTGTAGAGTTTTTTCCGCTCGCTTGAGCTTGCAATATTGAGTTGCGCTCGGTATTTGGTAATCGTGCGACGCACCATTTTAATATTGAATTTTTCCTCAATGAGTTCTAGGATTCTATTATCGCTTAGTGGTTTTTGCTTGCTTTCGTTTTTGACTAAATCCGCTACAAAGTCTTTAATCGTTGTATTGGCAGTCTCTTCATCGATCGCAGTGGCAAAGAAGTTTTTGAGCGGAAAGATTCCGCGAGAACATTCCAAAAATTTATTGGAAATCGCACGCGAAATCGTGCTAGGCGCGTGCCCAAATTCTTCAGCTAAGTCTTTAAGTTTCATTGGCTTGATTTCACCACCTTTAAAAAACTCATATTGATATTCCACAATCATTAGTCCGATTTTGTACAGCGTCGCCTTTCGCATTTCAAGTGCATCTACAAGGTCGCGCGCCTCTTTAATTTTGGTTTTGATAAACTCATCTTTGAGCTTGATTTTGTCTTCTTTGTTTTGTGTTTGGATTTCAATGGTTGGATAATATTTTTCATTAATTTGCACTTGAATGTTGTTTTTTTCCTCCAAAACTAAAATATCTGGAATGATTGCGGATTCTTTTTGGAAAAAATCAAGTGCAGGTGGATTTTTGAAACTTTGAATTATTTTCATTGCTTTTTCGTAGAGTGGAGCATTTTTATGCTTTGTATGGTTTTTTAAATCCTGCAAAATCTCTTGCGTTAGGGTATAAACTTCACTTGGAACATCTAAATTATCTAACTGAAAACAAAAGGATTCCATCAAATCAAGTGCTGCAATGCCCGGTGGGTCAAGATATGCAAAACGTTTGCGCACTTTTTCAACCTCTGTTGCGCTAATAGGGGCATTAAGCATCTTGCCACAAGCCTGTGCAATTTGCTCACAATCTCCATCAAAATAGCCTTCTTCGTTGAGGTTTTCAATGATTTGTTTAGCAATCTCTTGAGAGCTTCTAGTGGGAAATAATGGTGGCACGATTTGTCCATTTAAGGTTACTTCTAGAGATTCCTCTTGAATGCAAAATTGTTCTATCGCATCATTCTCTATACTAGAGCCTTTTACGCCTCTTGAAATTTCTTGTTGTCGCTTTTTTTGAGCAGAGCTTTGAGAGCTGAAATCTTGTGCAATGTTGGATTGGACGCTAAAATAGGGATTCTCTTTACTGAATTCTCCTAAAGTATCCTCTAAATCACTCATTCCGCTTTGTAAAATTGGAAGCCAACTTTTGAGTGTAGAGGAGAGCTTTGCCTTGAGTGTGGTTTGGGTTTGGGTGCGTAGTTTCATACTTGGAAATTCTCGCCTAAATAATGTTTGCGGACAAGTTCATTTTTGTAAATTTCGTTAGAATTTCCGCTTGCAAGCAAAGTGCCTTTGTTGATGACATACGCACGATTACAAACACCAAGTGTCTCACGCACATTGTGGTCAGTGATGAGAACCCCAATGTCCAGTGAAACGAGTTTTTTAATAATATTTTGAATATCTAACACAGCAATAGGATCAACTCCTGCAAAAGGTTCATCTAATAAAATAAATTTTGGCTTTTTGACAAGAGCACGCGCAATTTCTACGCGCCTCCTTTCTCCTCCGCTTAAATTGACGCCTTTGCGATTCCGAATCGGCTCAATACTAAAATCTTCCAAAAGCTCTTCAATGCGTTGGTTTCTTTCATTTTCATTGCTTAAGCACACTTCTGCTGCAATCAAGAGATTTTCCTCTACACTTAAATCTTTAAAAACGCTAGATTCTTGTGGCAGATAGCCGATTCCGAGTTGTGCGCGTTTATGAAGGCTTAAGCCTGTGATTTCTTGACTATCAAAGCAAACTTTGCCACTACTTGCTCTTAAAAGTCCGCAGATGATATAAAAAGTCGTGGTTTTGCCCGCACCATTTGGACCTAAAAGCCCTACGACTTCACCGCTTTGCACGCGTATAGAAATCTCTCTAATGATGTTTGTTTTTTTGATTGTTTTGCTTAGGTGCATTGCTTCTAATGTGTGCATAAACTTTCCTCAATACAATATTTTCTTCCTTTGGATTCAATATGAATGATAATTCTCCAAAAGGGCAAACCAATTTGTTTTAGAATTTTAGCTAAATTTTCATCTCCCCATTCAATAAAATGCCAACCTTCCTTTTCAATTTCTTCTAAAAATCCTAGCGCAAAGAGTTTCTCCAAATCCTTATTGTAAATATCATAATGATAGATTTGATTGCCATACTCTAATGCGGTTAAGAAAGTTGGCGAAGTAACCTTTGCTTTGCTTCCTAATGAGGCAACCATTGCTTGAATCAATGTTGTTTTACCGCTTGCTAAGTCGCCACTAAACAAGTAAATACCACGATGATTTTTCAAATCCAAATATTCGCAGAGTTTAGGCAACTCTTTTTTACTTAAAATCCATTCCATTTTAATATCCTAACTTATAATGGATTTTGGGCGCACTTTGATTTGCTTGATTTCTAACAATTCTTTTGCACTTTGTAATAAAGGCAATTCTAAAGCTGCATTGACTTCGGCTTGTATGTCTTGTGTAGCCTGATGAGATTTGGTAGGGGTTTGAGTGGCTTGGGTGGATTCTTGATGTGGATTGGTTAGTGGGGCTAAATCCATAGAATCCAAAGACATAGAAGTAGAGTTTTGAGCTTGCGCTTCTTGTATCTGCGGAATTTGCTGCGAAGTGGAGGATAGGTTTTGGTTTGGATTGCTAATGGATTTGATTTGTGTTTGGATTCCAAAAACTTCCAAAACAAGGTTTTTAATAATAGAATAGCTAGTTTTAAGCCTCTCACGATTCTCACCGCTTGCGGAACTTTCCCAAGTGAGTGTATGGTCTATGAATGAAACAAAACGAATCTCTTGAGCAAATATTTCTCCCAATTCATAATTTCGTTCATAGATTTTTTGTTGGAGCAGAGCAAATAAATTCAAGGCATTTTCTTGGCTTGGTTCTAACGAATTTTTGGCAATTTCTGTTGGTTGGGTGGGCGTGGGTGGAGATTCTTTAAATGTTGTAGCTATAGAATCTGCGGGAATGCTTTGCAAATCTTTTGTTGTCTGTTGGTTTGGGGATTGCGTGTTTGGAATTTGTTTGGGTAAATTTTCAAACAAGCCTTTTTCTAGGTTTTGAATCGCTATATCAATTGCTTCTATTTGGAGGGATTCTAACATTTTAAAAAAGGTAAGCGTCAAAACAAATTCATCTTCAGAGCCTAAGAATAATAATTCTTTGGATTGGGTTAGAATCCGAAAGAATCTGTCTATCAACAAAGGATTGTAACGAGAATCCTCTCCCTTTAAAAGCTTGTCTTTTAAGAAAATACTCATTTCATCTAAAAGCATTTCGGCTTCATATTCAAAAAATGCTTCAAGCTCACGCAATAAAAGATCTCTGTCTTGCTTGAAAATGCACTCAAAAAGCGCGTTGAGGCTTTGGGGATTAATAAGCCCTAACATATTTGCGCAAGAATCAGAAGTGATGTTGTAATTAGAATAAATAATCACTTGATCTAGTAGTGTTAAAGTGTCGCGCAAAGAGCCTGAACCGCTCCGAATAAGCATATTTAAAGCCTCGTCTTGGTAAGTGATTTGTTCTTTTTGAAGAATATTTTTTAGGTGTTCCAAAATGCTTTTATCTGAAATGCGTTTGAAGCGAAAATGCTGTGTGCGACTTAAAATCGTCGCAGGAAGTTTCAGCGGGTCTGTGGTGGCAAGGATAAATTTCACATATTCTGGTGGTTCTTCAAGTGTCTTGAGGAGCGCGTTAAAGGCTTCTTTGGTAAGCATATGCACTTCATCAATAATAAAGATTTTAAAGCGTCCCATATTGGGGTGGTATTTTGTCTGTTCTATTAAATCGCGAATGTCATCAATCTTGCGGCTAGACGCACCATCTAGCTCTATGATGTCAATATGACGCATTTTGTGAGGATTGGCTGCAACGCAGTTTGCACATACACCACAAGGTTTTGCACACGGACCATTTTCGCATTGTAATGCCCTTGCGAAAATTCTAGCACTAGAAGTTTTGCCACTCCCGCGCAAGCCTGAAAATAAATAAGCGTGGGAGAGTCGTTTGCTGCTTAATGCTAAGGAGAGAGTGCGACTGACTGCTTCTTGTCCGATGAGTTCATCAAAATCCATTGGACGATATTTCAGTGCTAAGGCTTGTTGTTCCATAATTTTTGCTATCCTAAGTTTAAAAATTTGAATTCTACACAAAGCTAGCCTAAAAATTTGTTAATCAGCCAAATTTTAATTTCTCAAATCTAAATCTTAGATATAATGTAAAATCTACTTTAAAGGGATTCTATGTTTAATGTGAAACGCAAGCCAAGCGTGCTTGGCGGGACAATGATTATTGCTGGGACGGCAATTGGAGCGGGAATGTTGGCGTTACCCACGATAAGTGCGGGAATGTGGATTTGGTATTCTTTGGGATTATTGGTGCTGACTTGGTTTATGATGTTGCTTTCTTCCCAAGCTTTATTGGAAGTAAATCTGTATTATCACCCAGGTTCAAGCTTCCACACACTTGTGTTAGATAATTTGGGTAAATTTTGGAATCTCGTTAATGGCTTGAGTGTTGCCTTTGTGCTTTATATCTTGATTTATGCCTATGTGAGCGGAGGCGGTTCTATGGTGGTGCATATTTCGCTCGTTGCTTTTGATTATGAACCTCCTAAACTGCTAGCAAGTTTATTGTTTGCGATTCTGCTTAGCGGTTGTGTTTGGTGGAGCACTTATCTTGTGGATAGATTCTCTGTGGTGATGATTGGGGGAATGGCTTTGACCTTTGTCTTTGCTATGAGTGGTATGTTAAGTGAAATGAAAATGTCTTATTTGCTAGATTTAAATCACGATAATAATCCTTATGGAATCTTTGTGTTTGTAGCATTTTCTACTTATTTGACTTCCTTTTGTTTCCACGCAAGTGTGCCAAGTCTCGTGAAGTATTTTGGCAAAGAACCCAAGAAAATTAACAAATGTTTAGTCTATGGCACATTGATTGCCTTTGTGGCTTATGTGATATGGAATATTGCGTGTGATGGCAACATCGAACGGAGCGATTTTAAAAATGTAATTGCTGCGGGAGGCAATGTGCGCCACTTGGTTGAAGCCGCAAGTTTGAATCTCAATGGAGCATTTTTGCTAAGAATGCTAGAGGGATTCGCGTTTTTAGCAGTCTCTACTTCGTTTTTGGGTGCTGGGCTTGGGTTGTTTGATTATATGGCAGATTTATGTGGATTTGATGATAGTAGATTAGGGCGCACAAAAACTCTATTAGTTGCCTTTGTGCCACCGATTGTTGCGGGAATGATTTATCCCGATGGCTTTTTGCTTGCGATTGGTTGGGCGGGGCTTGCGGCGACGATTTGGTCTGTGATTATTCCTGCTTTATTGCTTAGGGCAAGCAGAATCTCACGCAAGGAATTAAGGCAAAGCACATCAAATCTTGCTTTGGAGCATAATTTTCGCGTCAAGGGTGGGAGTTGGACGATTTATAGTTTATTGATTTTTGGCTGTGTGGTTGGCGTCTGCCATATTTTGTTTGTGTTTAATTGGTTGCCGATGTATAAATGAGGAGAATACAATGAAGGAATTATTGCAGATTTTTCAATACATTCAAAAATACCACGAGGATAATTTTGATGTATTATGCTTGACATTGGAGTTTTTGTTGGTAGGACAAGACAAGACTTTGAGTGCAGAATTGTTAATCTCTAAAACAAAAGAGATTCCACAGAGTTTTTATCTTTATCTACAAAAACACAATTTAACGCATAAAATAGCAATTAATTCGGATTTGAATTATAAAAAAGTCATAAAACTTGCGCAGAATCTTAAAGTCAATGCGCAAGAATTAGAGGATTTTATTCAGACTATTGCGCTGCAAAAAACAATTTTAAAACTCTATGATTATGCAACACCAGCAGAGATAAATATGCTTGTGTGTAAGTTATTGCATTTACAAAAAAATGAAAGCATTTATAATCCTTGTTGCGGGGTTGGTTCTTGGCTTTTGAGTTTAAGCGCACATCACAACGAATGTCAATTTTTTGGTGTGGATATTCATCCTAAGCTTATTGAAATCGCCAAAGCACTTGCATTGCTTTTGAAATTTAAAGATTGTCATTTAGAGGTTGCAGATATTTTCAAAGATTTTTTAAATGTGCAAAATAATCAAAAGGAGAGGAGTAATACAAAGTTTGATAAAGTCTTTTGCCATCCCCCTTTGCTTTCTCATCTTAATCTTAAAGCCCCAAAAACTTCGCCTCTTGCACCTTATACAAAAACCTCTCCAGAGATTCCGTTTTTGGACTTTGCGCTTTCAAAATTCAACAAAAAAGCTATTTTTATCATTCGTTCTGTATTATTAAACAAGCCCATAGGGGAACGATTGCGTCATCATCTCGTGCAATCTAAGATTTTAGAAGTAATTATTGAACTACCGACGAATATTTTTCCACATCAAATGGGAGAATTTTGCTTGCTTGTGCTTTCTCCTAAAAATCAACGAATGTTTTTTATCAATGCGCAAGATTTTCACTTAAAAGAGGGAAAATACAATAAACTCCTTAATTTAGAAGAGATAACAGATTTGTGTGCTTTCAAAAGAAATACTAAGATTTCGTGTCTTTTGGATTATCAAAACATAAATTTGGAAAATCTTAAACCCTCTTATTATATGCAACAAGAAATGCAATCTCCGCAAATCAAAGTAGTTTTGGGGGATTTTTTGGAAAAATGTTATCGTGGAACTCGTGTAGAAATGAAACAAGACAAAGAGATGATTGGTTGTTATGATTTAGGGATTAAGGATTTTGAAGCTTATGGTGTGAGCAATTCTTTTAATGATTATGCGCTAAAGCCGAATCTTGAGCGTCTGTATGAACTTAGAGTGCAACCTTATGATGTTTTGCTCTCTATGCGTGGAGTTACCCCAAAAGTTGCGATTATAGGCAAGAGTGCAGCGCAAAAGATTGTCTTGCCAAATGCTGGAATCTTGGTGCTTAGAGTGAAAAATTCTGTTGTAGCAAAAGCATTATATTTTTATTTTTTAACTTCCGCGGGTTGTTTGGCGTTGAGTAAAATTTATCAAGATAATAATGAGCGAATTGGTGAAAAAGAAATTAAAGAAATGCTTTTGCCAAGTGGGTTTTTGGATTCGCAAGTTTTGGAGGATTACAATGAATGCTTTTATGAACTGATTGCGCGAGGAGAGCAGATTAAAGCGCAAAAACAAGGAATTGCAAAATTATTGGGCTATGAATAGGATAATCCACTAAATCCGCTTACAAGGACAAGGGAATTCTCGCAAGGGTTTGCGAGAGATGAAATTTCTAAAATTCAGCAAGGAAGAATTTAGTAGAAGCAATCCTAGATTACGGATTGCCACGAAAAGTTAAAGTAATTCTTGCAAGGACGCAAGGACAGAGCCCTGCGTCAAAGACATTAGAATTTATATTTTAATCCTAGATTTCCGCTTAGGTAAGTTTCGTTTTTGTCATCTACTTTGTTTGCAAGGATTTGTTTTGCACCAAGTCCTAGTTCAATGTTCAAAGCATCAGTGATTCCGAAGCTTCCGCCTACGACAATTTGTCCATAAGTTTTAAGCTTATCACTTGCACTTACACTGAAATTGAGAGGAGAACCCACAAAGGAAGCAGTATAATTGTCTCCGTCATTTAGCAAGTATTGCTCAATTTTTGGAGTAGCAAAGAGATAAGAAGTTTCGTTGAAATATTTTCTAGCTTCTAAGCCCACATCTACACTAATAGAATTGTTTTGCATTTTATTGACATTCACAGGCAAGCTTCCACCTTTTTCTGTATAGCTAGGATTGTTTGAATAGTAGTAATTCAAACCTACAAAAGGTTTTAAATATAAGCTGTTTTCAAAATCAATGATTTTACCCACACTTCCACTTAAACCAAAGAATTTTTTATCAAAATCACTTGAGTATCCTTCTCCTAGTTTAGAAGTGTATTGGTCAGTTTGTGCAAGTTGTCCAAATCCGTGAAGATTCAATTCCCAGCTTGGAGAGAGTTTAATATTGGAGTAAATCCCTAGTCTGAAGTTATCGGATTTTTGTTTTGCACTCTTGTCTTTCAAGTCCGCGTCTGCATAAGTGAAATATACACCCATTAGCGCAGAATCGCCTACTTGTTTATCCGCACCTAGTGAGATTCCATAGACGCCACCACTTTCGCCATCTACGATATTTGCTCCACCAAACGCATTTGCCCAAACGCTTCCATTTGTTCTGCGGTAGAAGTCATTATACGCATCGCTTCCCCCTGCGGCTGCGAGTTTCTCACCATAAGGGTTGTGTACTCTTGCGATTCTATCTCCTAATGCCATATCATTAGAAACATTGATTGCAGTGCTTACAGAGTTTGTGAAGTTGGTTACAGAGCGGGCATTGTTATGGGTATCGTTGGTTAAGCCTTTCCATCTTTGACCACCATTCCACACTGCGTCTGTCATAATATCGCCTCTTGCAAGTTCGCTTAGCCCAGATTCTTGTAAAGAATCAAAGATTCCTACTGCTAATCCTGTGTGAGAGCCTACATCGGTCGTGCTTGCGATGAGGTTAATCCCTGCGCGGTTAAGTTTCTCTGTATCTTTATAATCTGTGATTTTGCCTTGTGCGTCTTTGACTGCTACTTGCTTGAAGTATAGTTTTTGTCCATTAAGCAGAGCATTTCCGCCATTGTTATTAGCGTTATATGTTTCTGTGGTAAGCTTTGTGTAAGTGGCTGCGGATTTCTCTGCTTGAATCCATAGAGATTTGCCCTCATTGATTAAAGAGATTTGTTTATCAAATGTTGTTAATCTCTCTTTGGCTGTCTCTAAATCCGTAGTTGCAGTGTTGTAAGCTGTTACTACTTGATTAGCAGGATCTTTCTTGTCTGCATCAGAGAGTGCATTGTAAGCTGCTTGTGCAGTGTTGTAAGCATTTTGTTTTGCAGATATATCGTCTGTGATAACCTTTCTATCTGCCGCATTCCTCTTGCTTTCGTTTGCGTCATTAGAAGCTGTGCCACCCGCAGCGGTTACTTGTGCATCTCTTATGGTGTAGATTCCTTGTAATGTTCCGCCATTAACTTTTGCTTGGAATTTAGCGTCTATGACTTTTCCATTAGCATCTAAGATTGTATTAGCATTAGTGGAAGTATCGCCTGTAAGAGTATTTCTGTAAGTATATAAGTTTGTTGCTGCATTATCAATAATGCTATTCATATTGTTGATATTTGCTACCCATTTACCATTGACGACATTTTTAATGAGATAACTGCTTAGTAACACTTCATTACCTTGCACATAGATTCCATTATTGAAAAGTGCAGCAGTTTTATCTGTATTTGCTATATTGCTTTTTGTTAATTCTCCATTTGCATTTTGTCCATAAATCACCTTGTTCACACTTGTGTAATCCACAAAGCCGATTGTTGTGGTGTTTGCTGCATTTTGACCAAGGTTTTGAGTGAAGCTATTGCCTGCATTACCACCTGTAACAGAATCTGTGCCACCTAAACTCATATTAATATCTTTTTGCAACTCTGTGCTAATACTTCTTCCTAGCCAATCTCCCGCTGTTCTTTGTAGGGTTACTCTTCCAACTTTTAGGCTTGTATCAGCTACCGCTGTGGCAGCTGTGTTGAAGTTGCCCTTTGCATCTTTTGTGAGAGTAACTCCTGCTAGGGTTGTGGAATCTTTACCACCTTTTAGTAACACTTTGGGTGTATCAAAGCTTAGTTGATTGAAATCTTTAGATTGTAAAGCAATCTCTGAATTTGTGAAAGTAGCATTCCCTCCGACACTGATTGCGCCTACATTTTTGGGGTTTGTGTAGAGAATGTTTGGTGTCACTGCTGTGCCTGTCATATTAAGACTTCCACCTACTTTTAGCGAACCACTTCCTTGTAAGTCAAGCGTAGAACCATTCTCAAAAGTCAAGTCTTGTGTTGCACTGACTGAACCATTGTTTTTAAGCGTGAGCGTGGATTTGTCTTTGAAAGTTGTTGCTTGTCCTACAATCGTGCCAAGCTTGGATTCTCCGCTATTTGCTTCAAGATTTAGGAGAGCTGTCCCGTCTCCTATGTCAATCACACCTGCGTTTAAATCAAAGTTATAAAGTGTGCGAGAATCTGTTGCATTATCGCCTTTGATTGTGAGTTTGTCTCCTGCAACCAAAGCAGTGTTGGAATTTTGTTGAAGATTGATTTTTACACTGCTGTTTGCGTTTGTGTTAAACGAACTTACTTCTTTGGGTGGAGTGCCTATGGTAGCGGTGGTTGGCGCGCTTAAAGTAAGAGTTACATCGTCTGTGCCTTGAGTTACCGCTGCACCTGTGCTATCCTTGCCATTCCAAGTATAGCTATTGCCACTTTGTGTGAAAGATGCGTTTGTCCCTGTGGGGGTGTTGTCAATATTCTTCTGTGCAGCAAAACTACCTGTGCTAGTCAATGCTACCACACCGAAACCTACAAGCGTTCTGCTTGCTGCCAATGAAAGTTTTGTCATTTTGACTCCTTAAATTTTAAAATAAATTTAAGTCAAAATAATACCCCCCCCCCCCCCCCCACCACCACAACAAAAAATAAAAAAAGGTTTATTTTTTTTTAATATTAATTATAAAAAAAAAATTTAAAAAAAAAAAAACCCCCCCCCCCCCCCCCTTAAAAGTCAATTAAATGAGTGAAAAAGGTTGAGAAAATTTGAAATTTTTTGTATTTTTGGTGGATTTTTGCTTTTTGCGAGGAGAATAGGAGTTATTTTAAGTCGCCCCAATGTTTTGCCATACTAATAGAGCATCTAAGAGGAATCTTAAGCTTTGTAATGTTTTCCATAATGGAAGCGATTTTTTTTGCTTCGGATTCCGCACAAGCTATCGGGGATTCAAAGATTAATTCATCATGCACTTGCAAAAGTAGTTTGGATTCTAAGTTTGCCTGCGTGATAGCGTTCATTGCCATTTTGATAATGTCTGCGGCACTTCCTTGAAAGATTGCATTGATACCCTCACGCAAAAATGCTGCCTTTTGGTATTCTTGGATTCCGCGAAAGTCAAACTTGCGCATACGTCCTAGAAGCGTAAGCGAATAACCATTTTCTAGGATAAAATCCTCTTGAGCTTTCAAAAAATCTTTCACGGTGGGAAAAGATTCAAAATAGTTTTGAATGTAGGTTTTTGCCTCTTGATAACTGATTTTTAATGTTTCGGAGAGTTTTTTTGGTCCCATACCATAGATAAGTCCGAAGTTAATACTTTTTGCCACGGCGCGTTTTTCTTGCGCTTTTGCGCCACCAAAAATTTTTTTGGCAGTTTCAAGATGAATGTCTGCATTGTGGCAAAATGCTTCAATCATCGCCTTATCCTGCGAAAAATGCGCTAGAAGGCGCAATTCAATTTGTGAATAATCAAGGCTTAGGAGCAAGTGGTTTTCTTGTGCGATGAAGCCTTGTCGTATGCGTCTGCCTTGTGCGGTTTTGACGGGAATATTTTGGAGATTCGGATTTTTGGAGCTTAAGCGTCCAGTGCTTGTGCCTGTTTGCATAAAAGAAGTGTAGATTTTATGCGATTCGTTGAGTTTAGCGTGTTCTATTAGAGGCTCTATATAGGTGCTAAAAAGCTTGAAAAGCTCACGATATTCTAAAATCTTTGGCACGATAGGGTGCGCGTCAAAAAGGGAATTTAATACCATTTGGGAAGTGCTTAAGCCGGATTTTGTTTTTTTGCCACTTTGGAGTTTCAAATCCTCAAACAAGACAATAGAAAGTTGCTGCGGTGAATTTAGATTAAAGTTTTTTTGTGCAAGTGCGAAGATTTCCTCTGATAGATTCAAAAGTTTGGCGGACATTTCGGATTTTAACTCTTTAAAATATTCAATGTCAATTTTAGTCCCGCTTAACTCCATATTAACAAGGCAAGTAATCAGCGGAAATTCCGTAGATTCTGCGACTTCAAGTAGATTAGGTGGGAGCAAGTGTGTAAGTTTTTGGTAGAGTTGATAACAAGCCGCCGCGTCCTCGCTAGCATACTGGCAAGCGTATTCTATGGAGATTTGCGAAAAGTTTTCTCCCTTTTTTACTACATCTTTATAATGAATCATCTCGTGCTTAAAATACCGCAACATTAAAGAATCCAAATTGCAAGGCAAATCACTTTGGTAAAGCCACGCGACAAGCATACTATCCTTGATATTATAAGGATTTTTGGGAGAGAAGCCGAAGTTTGTGCGTAGAATCTCTAAGTCGTATTTGAGATTATGTCCGATAATGGCTTTGGCATTAAAAAGTGCTTGGATAAATTCTAGCGCAACCTCTTGACTTACCTGTTCCTCTACGCCTAGATAATTGTGCGCTAAAGGCACATAATAGGCATTTGTGCCATCAAAACTGAAAGAAAACCCTACGATTTTAGCATTAAAAACATCTAAATTTGTTGTTTCTGTATCAAAAGACACAACGGAATCGCGTGTGATTTTTGGGAGAAATGCTTGCAATTTTGTATCCGTGTTTAACAAATGCGCTTGAAAGTGAAAAGGTGTTGGAGCGGGGGTTTGTGGGATAAAATCTTGCGATTCTCTGATTTTTGTTGCGTTTTCAAATAGGTGTAAAGATTTTTTAGCAGAATCTTTGGACAGAATCTTTTTTAACACACTATTAATTTCATATACCTTGAGTGATTCTGTAATTTTTAATAATGGGTTTTGATGTGGCATTTGGCAGTCTTGGAGATTGAAATCCTCTAGCAAATCCTCACGCAAGCGCACAAGCTCCAAAGAGCGATAAGCGTCCTCTTTGTAAATTTTCAATAGTTCTTGTGTGCGCTTAGGAGCAATTTTATCAATGTTTTCGTAGATTCCATTAAGGCTGTGGAAATTGTGCAATAATCCTGCCGCGCCTTTTGCTCCAATTCCTTTGACACCGGGAATATTATCCGAACTATCCCCCACAAGACTCTGAAAATCTATAAATTGCGCTGGGGTTACTCCATATTTGTCTATGCAATCTGCGATGTGGATTTCTTTTTTTTTCTTGGGGTCAAAGAGAAAGGTGTTGTCATTAATGAGTTGGTAAAGGTCTTTGTCGTGGCTGATAATGCGTACTTGGACATTGAGGCGATTGGCTTGTTTGTTGATAGAAGCGATAACATCGTCTGCTTCATAACCTGCAATAGAAATGTTTCTAAATCCCATTTGTTCTACCCATTCAATCGCAACTTTGAGTTGTAGCTGCAAATCTTGTGGAGCTTCTGGGCGATTCGCTTTATAAAGTGGGTCAATGCTTTTGCGGAAATTTTCTTCTTTGGAATCTAGCGCGAAAACTAAATAATCTTGCGGATAATCCTTGTAGAGTTGCAAAATAAGTTTTGCAAATCCCGTCAGCAATCCTGTAGGGAATCCATCGTGGTTTTTGAGCGGGGGTAGGGCAAAATAACTGCGAAAAAGGAATCCGAAAGTATCAATTATTGTCAGTGTTTTCATTTGGTTTTTACCTTGTTTGGTGGATTTAAGCTTTGTTGTTTGCGTTTTTGGGTAATTGTAGTGCCCCCGATTCCATAGTTATCGCAGTCAATCTCATCAATGACAACGACAAGCGAAGCGGAATCTCTACCCAAAACCTCACTTAGAATCTCTGTAATGCCTTGTATAATGCGTTGTTTTTGCTCCTTTGTGGGTGTGCCATTTTCTCGTGTGATTTTGATATTCACATAAGGCATAGGATTCCTTTAATGTTGATTTTTTTGTGCAATTCGTTTTTTCTTGATATAAATATTGATAGATTCCACACCAAGAGAGAATGCCATTGCAAAATAAATATAAGCCTTAGAAATATGGAAATTCAAACCTTCTGCGACAAGTGTAACGCCGACTAAAATCAAAAATGCAAGAGCTAAAATTTTAATTGTCGGATTATTTTCTACAAATTCGGAAATTCCCTTGCTTGCAATCATCATTACACCTACTGCTACAATCACTGCGAGCATCATAATTTCAATGTTGCTAACCATTCCCACTGCGGTAATCACAGAATCCAATGAAAAAACAATGTCTAATATTGCAATTTGAATTAGCACATTAATAAAGCCTTTTTTTGCACTTGATTGTAGGGAATCTTGAGGTTTAGATTCGTCTGCCTCCTCTATATCGTGGTGAATCTCTAAAGTAGATTTGCCAATCAAGAAAAGTCCCCCAAGAATCAAAATTAAATCGCGTCCCGAAATGTCTTGCCCCAAAACATTAAATAAGGGCGCAGTGAGTTTCATAATCCAAAAGAGTGAAAGAAGAAGCAAGAGGCGGGTAATCATTGCAAGAGATAGTCCCAAAATACGCGCTTTCTGTCGCTGTTCTTTGGGTAATCGTCCCACAAGAATCGCGATAAAAATAATATTATCAATTCCAAGCACGATTTCAAGGGCAATCAAGGTTACCAATGCAATCCACATTTCAGGGTTTGCAATCCATTCAAACATAAGGATTCCTTTAGATTTTTAAAATAAAATCTATATTGTAAGGATTTTTTTAAAATCTTAGCTTAAAGATTTTGTTATTTTTTGTCTTTGTGATTTTTTCTGTTGCTTGCAAGTGTAGCAAAGTAATCCATAAAATATGGAATCTTACCTTCAAGGATATGGGAATCCCAATTTATTGCTTGAAATTTATTGATATTTTTGATATAAATTCAATTCTTAATCTTTCATTTAAATTAGGAAATCCTCCAAATGCAAAAAATCTTAAAAATTGCACGCGTTTTAAATAGCTTGAGTTTGATTGCCTCTTGTATTTCTGGCGTTGCATTATGGGTCTTATGTTTGCTTACTTTCGGGCTTGCACTTGCGCTCAATTTTTCTTATGTGAATAGCAAATTAGACGATTTTAGTCTTTATTGTTTTGCTTTAATGGTTCTTTTGGCATTTTCTTGGACATTACAAAAAGACAAACATGTACGCATTGATTTGCTTTATGCGCATTATAGCGACAAAACAAAAGTTATTGGTTTTCTTTTGGTGAATCTATTTTTTATTTTGCCCTTTTGTTTGGTGATGATAAAGTATGGTTTGGATTTTACGATTCAATCTTATAAAATGGGTGAATCCTCGCAAAATGGAAAGATTCCTTATTATTTTGTTTTTAAATCTTTCGTGGTGCTTGGATTTGTGCTTTTGAGTCTGCAAAGTGTTAGCGAAATTTTAAAATCTTTTGTCAAGATAAAACAACGAAATTACACGCAGAGTGCGGATTTTGTTACAGAAGAAACACAAATTTTGAAAGAAAGCTTAAAAGAGCAAAAATTAAAGCAGGAACATTAAATATGGAATTATTGGCTTTAATTGGAATCGCAATCGTGCTTTTAATTATAGGAGTGCCGGTTGCTTTTGCTTTTGGTTCTAGTGGATTAATAGTCGGAAGTTATTTAATGATTTTTGAGGAGAATCCCTATGTGCTAACTTTTTTGCCCAATCGCTTGGAGGGAATCTTTAGCAACACAACCTTGATTGCGATTCCATTGTTTATTTTAATGGGAATGATTTTGGAGAGAAGCGGAATCGCAGAGCGGCTGATTAATTCTATTGCCAAGCTTTTTGGCTCATTTGGTGGGGGAGCGGCAATGGGAGTGATTTTGGTTGGCGTGCTTTTGTCTGCTAGCACAGGAATCGTAGGGGCAACGGTGGTAATGATGGGAGTGATTGCAGTGCCTACGATGATAAAGGCAAATTATAACAAATGTTTGATTTCTGGTGTGGTGGCTGCAAGTGGCACTTTAGGGCAGATTATCCCACCTTCTATTATTTTAATCATTTTAGCAGATGTTTTAAATGTTAGTGTGCGCGACCTCTTTAGTGCCGCGATTCTGCCAAGTATTATGCTTGTAGCAACTTATGTTTTATTTGTCTTGGGTGTGGTGTGTTTTGCTCCTAAGCTTGCCCCTGCAAGTCCTGATGATTCTAAAAATCTGCGCACTTTGGCATTAGATGCTCTTAAAATGGCGATTCCACCAATTGTTTTAATTACTCTTGTGTTAGGAAGTATTTTAGGTGGAATCGTAGAACCAACGCAAGCAGCGGCAATCGGAGTGGTGGGCGCATTGCTGTTGAGTTTTTTAAATGGGCAACTGAATCTTGCTTTAATTAAGCAAGCTAGTCAAGAGACGATTGTGTTTTGTGGAATGGTTTTTATGATTCTCATTGGCGCAAACTGCTTTACGCTTGTATTTAACGAGTTAGGAGGCGATGTTGTTGTGCTTGATTTTTTCGCAAAATATTTAGATTCGCCCTTTTATTTTATGCTTGTTGCAATGCTTGTGGTGTTTGTGCTTGGCTTTTTGATTGATTTTTTTGAAATTTGTTATATTGCTTTGCCTATTTTAGCAGGGATTGCAATGCACTATCAAGTGGATATGCTATGGTTTGCATTGCTTGTAGCGATTAATCTGCAAACAAGCTTTCTTACGCCTCCTTTTGGATTTTCTATTTTCTTTTTGAAATCCGCCGTAGGAGAACAAATTAAAATTAGCGAAATTTACAAAGGTGTTGTGCCTTTTATTTTGTTACAAGTTTTGATTTTACTTTTGGTTTTTTTGTTTCCACAATTAACATTAAGCAATGAAAAATGGGCTACAATTTTGCAATTTATTTTTTAAAGGATAAAAAGAATGAAACGACGAGAGTTTTTGAAAAATACAAGTTTAGGATTCGCTTCTGCATTGGGAGCAGCAGCGTTGGTTGGCTGCAATAGCGAGAATGCAACTGCAAATGCAGAGGAAAATGCAAAGCCGACTAAAAAAGCAACGACAAAGATTCGTTTAGCAATGACTTGGTCTATTACAATGCCGATTCTTTCAGATACGGTGAAACATTATGCAAAGGTTGTTAATGAATTAAGTGGTGGCAGCATTGTGATTGAGATTTTTCCTGCGGGCAAGCTTGTGCCTGCGCTTGGAGTGTTTGATGCGGCAAGTAGCGGACAGATTGACGCATTCCATTCTGCTCCTTATTATTGGGAGGGGAAAAATACAGCGTTTAATCTTTTTTCCGGGATTCCTTTTGGTATGATTGATAGTGAGCAAAATGCTTGGTATCTCTATGGCGAGGGAATGGAGCTATGGCGTGAGATTGCAGCAAAGTATAATCTTTATCCAATGCTTGGAGGGGCGACGAGCATTCAAATGTCGGGTTGGTATAAAAAAGAAATGAATAGTTTGAAAGACTTTGAGGGGTTAAGGATTCGTATGGTAGGCGTGGCAGGGCAAGTGCTATCCAAGCTTGGTGCAGCAACGAAAAGCACGCCCGGCGGCGAAATCGTGCCAAACTTAGAAAGAGGTGTTTTAGATGCAGCAGAATGGGTTTCTCCTGCCTTTGACCAAAAGTTAGATATTCATAAAGTTGCTCCTTATTATTACACACCTTGGCAGGAAGCAGGTTCTATTACGGAATTTGTTTTTAATAAGCAGAAATGGGAGAGTTATTCTAAAGAGGTTCAAGCAATTTTGGAGGTTGCAAGTCGTGAAGCACATATGCAAATGACCGCAATGGGGAGTTTTTATAATGCCAAAGCTTTAGAAACTCTCAAAAAAGAGGGCGCAAAAGTGCGCACATTTCCTCCTGAAGTGATTGAGGGATTCAAAAAGACGCTTGCGGTGGTGCTAGAGGAGGAAAGTGCCAAAAATGCAGACTTTAAAAAGGTATTAGAAAGTTATCAGAAGTTCCAAAAAGAGCAGGCTACTTGGACACAAGATAGCTTAGGAGCGTATCTAGCGATTCGTTAGTTTATCCTTAATCAAAGTAAAAAGTGAATTATCAAAGGTGAGTAAAAAATTATAGATTGCCAAGAATCGCGAACGATTCTCGCAATGACGTAATGGCAAACTTAAAATAATGCAAAGCTATGGATTGCTACTGCTCCTAAAGAGACTTTGTAAAGGACGCAATGACTTAGAAAACGCAATCTAACAAAGATGGATATAATAAAATTTTCGTTATAATTGCGCAATTTTTTAAAAAGGATAAAAGAATGTTACTTTTTACCCCCGGTCCTACTCCTGTGCCAGAGTTTGTGCGCGTTGCGATGAGTGAGCCTACAATCCACCATCGCACCCCAGAATTTGAAGAGATTTTTGCAACTACGCGTATGCTTTTAAAAGAAGTGATTCAAATGCCGGAAGTTCTCTTGCTTGCAAGCTCTGGAAGTGGAGCAATGGAGGCTTGCGTTACTTCCTTGTGTCAAAAGAAACTCTTAAGCATTAATAGCGGCAAGTTTGGGGAAAGATTTGGCAAGATTGCGAAAGCCTTTGGAATCCCAAATGTAGAGATTAAAAACGAATGGGATACGCCTGCTAGTGTGGAGTCTGTTTTGGAAGTCTTGAAACAAAATCCAGAGATTGACGCTTTTTGTATTCAAGCGTGCGAGAGTGCAGGGGGGTTGCGCCATTCTTATGAAGAGATTGCTAAAGCGGTGAAAAATCACAATCCAAAGATTATGGTCATTGTAGATAGTATTACTGCAATGGGTGTAGAAAAATTAGATGTAAGTTGTGTAGATGCACTAATTGGTGGCTCTCAAAAAGCCTTTATGCTTCCGCCGGGTCTTAGTATTATTGGATTAAGCCAATGCGCCATAGAAAAGATAGAAGAGCGCAATGTGGGGTTTTATTTTAATCTCAAAACAGAGCTTAAAAATCAGGCGAAAAATACGACAGCTTGGACTGCACCGACAACAATTATCATTGGACTTTGCGCTTTTTTACAAAAAGCAAAGGAAATAGGCTGGGACAAAATTTATCAACAAACTAAAGCGCGCTCTCTTGCGTGCAATGAGGCAATGCAAAGCATTGGATTAAAAATCTATCCAACAAAACCCGCACTCTCTATAACTTGTGTCTATGATGAAGAAAGCGACACATTGCGCAAGATTCTAAAAAATAAATTTAATGTGAATATTGCAGGAGGGCAGGATAATTTAAAAGGCAAGATTTTTCGGATTAATCATATGGGGTTGATTGATATTAGCGAGATTTCTTGGGTTGTCAATGCAATAGAATTAAGCCTACAAGAGTTAGGAAGATGCGAGTTTAAAGGCACTGCAAATCAAGTGTTTTTAAAACATTATTTTAAGCTTATAAAGTAATGCGATGAAAGTTTTAGTAACAGGCACAGCCGGGTTTATCGGTTCTTTTGTAGCAAAGACTCTTATTCAACGTGGAGATGAGGTTGTCGGGCTAGATTGTATCAACGATTATTATGATGTGCGAATCAAATATGGCAGATTAGCAGAAGCTGGAATCGCACAGGATTCTATCGTAGAAAATCAACTCTTGCAAAGCAGCAAATACCCCAATTATCGTTTTATTTGTTTGGAATTAGAGGACAGAGAGAATCTTATGAATCTCTTTAAGAATGAGAAATTTGACAAAGTTTGTAATCTCGCAGCACAGGCGGGAGTGCGTTACTCTCTTGTAAATCCTTATGCGTATATACAAAGTAATATTGTGGGATTCGTGAATATTTTGGAAGCTTGCAGGCAGTTTGGAATTGCTCATTTAGCTTATGCGTCTAGCTCGTCCGTGTATGGATTAAATGAAAAAATGCCCTTTTCTACAAGCGATAATGTGGATCACCCTATTAGCCTTTATGCAGCAAGTAAAAAAAGCAATGAACTAATGGCGCATACTTATTCTTATCTCTTTGGTTTGCCAACAACAGGCTTGCGATTCTTCACAGTTTATGGTCCTTGGGGACGACCAGATATGGCTTTGTTTTTATTTACAAAGGCGATTTTGGAGGGCAAACCCATAGATGTTTTTAACCACGGGCAAATGCTACGAGATTTTACTTATATTGATGATATTGTAGAAGGTGTCGTGCGTGTGCTTGACCACAATGCAACCCCAAATCCTACTTGGAGCGGACTTAATCCAGACCCACACAGCTCCAAAGCTCCTTATAAAATTTATAATATCGGCAACAATAATCCAATAAAACTAATGGATTTCATTGAAGCCATTGAAAAAGAGCTTGGAGTCGTAGCAAAGAAAAATATGCTTCCACTCCAGCCCGGTGATGTGCCGGCAACTTACGCAAATGTAGAGGATTTAGTAAAGGATTTAGATTATAAACCCAACACAAGCATACAAGAGGGAATCAAGAATTTTATCCAATGGTATAAAGAATTTTTTAAAGTATGCGTTTGAAAGCAGAATCCTAAAGGTAAGATTCTATTTGCATTGTTGGATATAAAATCAAGTCTTAAGTTGAATTTTGGCAAAAACCTAATATAATCCCATTCGCCTTTCTTGAGACTTGTGCGATAAGTGCTTGGAATAATGCTTCAGGGTGGGAACACAGCAGAGCCTTTTAAGCATTTAAGTGCCGCAAGTATCTTAAGGAAGGTTTTATCTACTAAGTCTTTTTATTCTTTTATAATTCCTACTATTTTATACAAGATTATGGATTGCCACGACTTGATAAATCAAGTTTTGCAATGACGGAATGGCAAACTGAAAATAATGCAAAGTTATGTTGCTTCGTCGTCTAATGAGGCTTTGCAAGGACAAAAATCACGATTCCTTAAGATTTTTCAAAGGATAAAAACGACTCCAAAGAATGTAGTAGCGGAATCTTGCTATAAAAGTTAATGTTCTTGCGGTTTTTCAATGGATTCTAAGTATTTGTAGATTGCTTCAATTTCGTTGGAGGTTAAATAATATTTGGGCATTACCTTTTTAGTTTTTTGCAGTGCGTTTTCAAATTCTCTGAAGCTTAGATTGTTGATACGCGGACCTTGCAGGGTTTTGCCTTTGCGTTTATGGATATAGTTTGCGATTTGTTGCCCCTCGCCAAAGCGTCCATGACATTCTACGCAACCGATTCCGCGTGGGTTGGTATAAAGCATTTTGCCATATTCCAAAGTCGTAATAAAACTTTCTTCCGCATTTGCAAGGAATCCAAAGCTGCTAAGGATAATCAAAAAAGTTTTAAATACTTTTTGCACGAATGTTGCCTTAAACTTTTAGAAATTTTTTTTGATTATAATAACAAAATTATTTTTTAAAGGCGATTATGAATGCAAATTTTAGATGGAAAAGCTCTCGCGCAACAAATTGAAACAGAAATTAAATCCGAAGTGGGTGTTTTAAGCCAAAAGGGAATTACTCCCGGTTTAGCTGTTATTTTGGTGGGGAATGACCCTGCTTCACAAAGCTATGTGAATATGAAAGCTAAAGCGTGTAAGCGCACAGGAATCTATTCTATTACACACGAAATGCCCGAAAACATTGCACAAGATTCTTTATTGCAAACCATTACAATGCTAAACGCTAACCCTAATATTGACGGAATCTTAGTGCAGCTGCCTTTGCCTAAGCATATTGATACAACCGCGGTGCTAGAAGCAATTGCCCCACACAAAGATGTAGATGGATTCCACCCTTTTAATATGGGGCGCATTTTTGCGAATCTTGCGGGCTTTGTTCCTGCCACACCTATGGGTGTTTTGAGCCTTTTGAAGCATTATAAGATAGAAATTCAAGGCAAAAATGTCGTGATTGTTGGCGCAAGTAATATCGTCGGCAAGCCACTAGGAGCGTTATTTTTAAACGAAAATGCGACGATAACTCTTTGCCATATTTACACGCAAGATTTGATTGCACACACAAAGAATGCAGATATTTTGTGTGTTGCAGTGGGCAAGCCAAATTTGATTACCAAAGAAATGGTAAAACAAGGTGCAATCGTCGTAGACATTGGAATCTCAAAGCTACCGAGCGGGCAAATTGTGGGTGATGTGGATTTTGAAAATGTCGCACCTTTGTGTGAATTCATCACGCCTGTGCCCGGCGGAGTGGGACCAATGACGATTGCTTCTTTGCTTCAAAACACTTTAAAATCAGCAAAACTTCGCGCAAATCATTAGAGGAAAAAGGAAATGAAAAAAATCTTTATCAAACTTTATGCGTTTGTCAATAGCTGGGTGGGGACGATTATTATTGTGCTAGGCATTATCTTTTTTGTTGCGCAAGCCTTTGTGATTCCAAGCGGAAGTATGCTAAATACAATGTTGATTGGTGATAATTTGTTTGTCAAAAAGTTTGCGTATGGAATCCCAACACCCACGATTCCGTGGATTGAATTAAAAGTTTTGCCCGATTTTAGGGGTAATGGACACTTGTTTGAGGGAGAGCGTCCCAAACGTGGAGATATTGTCATCTTTCGTTACCCCCATTCTCCCAAAATCCATTATGTCAAGCGCAATGTTGCTGTAGGTGGCGATGAGGTGCTTTATACACAAAAAGGGCTTTGGGTGCATTTCGGTAGCGATTCTATTTATCAAGACGAGGCGGCACAAACTTTGCAGTTTAGAGGCAAAACCTTTTACTATGACCCTTATTTAGCTACACATTCTGGCGTGCAATACTTAGATGTGTTTCCTGATGCCTTTACTCAATTAGAGATTCTATCCCAACAAGGCGAGTCGCTTGGTATGGAAAGAGTGCAGTTGTCCAATGGAGAGCTTGCGTTTTTTGCACGAGTGCAAGAAGAGGAATTCTTTATGATGGGAGATAATCGCAACAATTCTAATGATTCGCGTTTTTGGGGCGCGGTGAGCTATAAATATGTGATTGGCAAGCCTTGGTTTGTTTATTTTAGCTGGGACGATAACTTTAAGATTCGTTGGGAACGCATTGGCAGAAGTATAGAATCCCTAGAAAAACAAATACAAAATTCCAAAACCATAGAATCGCAAAATGCTGAAATGTAAGATACAAAGGAAAGTCTATAATGTTTGATTTACCGCTTAGCTTTAAGATTCCTATAATGATTATAGCCCTGCTTGTCGCAATTATCGGACACGAGATTATGCACGGCTTTGTTGCGCTCAAATTTGGCGATACAACCGCACAAGACGCGGGAAGGTTGAAAATTAATCCGTTGCTACATATAGATTTAGTGGGTTCTATCTTGTTGCCTGCTTTGTTGTTCCTTGTGAATGCGCCTTTTTTGTTTGGTTGGGCGAAACCTGTGCCTGTGCGAATGGACCGCGTGATTTATAGAGGAGGATATTTTGGGGCTTTTGCGGTTTCTATCGCAGGTGTGGCGTATAATTTTGCCTTAGCGATTCTAACCGCTCTTTTGATTTATGCCTTTAATGGTGGAATCTTAGCGGGATTTTTTGAATATTTTTCTAATCCAAATTTTGTTGCCCTGCTTGTGATTTATTTTTTCTTACAATTATTGATTTATAATGTTGTTTTGGCTGTATTTAACCTAATCCCAATTCCGCCCTTAGATGGCTCAAATGTGCTTGCTTATCTTGGGTTGATGTTTCGGAATGATTTTTTTGCAAGATTGTTTGAGAGAGTGCCACCAATGGTGGGTATGGTGGTGTTAATGATTATCTTAAGCACACCTTTATCTAGTATAATTTCTGTGCCTGTGCAGACAATTATAAACTTGCTATTATAGGAGAGAGAATGAAATTTTTTATCGCAAGCGACCACGCGGGATTTACATTAAAGGCTTTTGTGGTTCAAACATTAGGGGAAATGGGGCATAGTGTGGAGGATTTGGGACCTAGCGATTCTAATCGCGTGGATTATCCGGATTTTGCTAATCTCTTATGTGAAAATGTTTTGAAAAATGATAAAAGTTTTGGAATTTTGATTTGTGGAAGCGGAATTGGAATGAGTATTGCTGCTAATCGTCATAAAGGTATCCGCGCAGCACTCTGCAATGAGCCTTATAGTGCTGCAATGAGCCGAGCACATAATGACGCAAATGTGCTGTGCTTAGGCGCACGCGTTGTAGGGGAGGGTATGGTAGAACAGATTTTAAAAAGTTTTTGCGAGGGAGTGTTTGAAGGTGGTAGGCATACCTGTCGTATAGGGAAATTATAACTTTTAAGGAAATAAAATGGCACAATTTACGCAATGGTTATTTTTAACGGCATTTATTCTATTCGTTTTGTTTATGGTAGTAAAAACCTTTTTTTATAAAAGTGTTGCCCAAAAAGAAGAAAAAAATAGTGCCGTGATGAAATTAACACTACAAGAAGCTGAAATTTTAATCCGCAAACACCAATTACAGCTTCAAAGAGCTTTGGGAAACATTGATATTCTTACCGATGAAATCACTGCCTTGCGTAATGAAGTAAAAGCCCTCAAACAGCGTAACTCACAATATCGTGTAGAGAGCGAGAAATACAAAAGTAAAATTAAAGATTTAGAACAAAAAATTGAAGCCTTGTTATAGGCTTTGGTTTTCAAACTTAACCTCATCTCATTCCACAATCTTACCATAAGATTTTATCTTTTTGCATTCTTTCTTGTAATCTCTATTACACTTTTACTCTTTTTTACAATAAAATTTTCATAAAAAATAAACAAAAATTTTCTCCTCTCAAATATTTAAGAAACAAAGAACAAACAATGCAAACAATGAACTTTCAAGCAATCAAAACACAAAAAGAAAAAAGCAGAGAAACACATTAAATTAAAAATTTCTTAAAAA